>Ga0123354_10006051_pt1 | contig 17841 bp, 10 predicted proteins | sample TergutLab28metaG_2_FD_97872 | JGI IMG/M metagenome (GOLD analysis project Ga0123354, IMG submission 97872) | Labiotermes labralis P4 segment gut microbial communities from Petit-Saut dam, French Guiana - Lab288 P4 | ecosystem: Host-associated > Arthropoda: Insects > Digestive system > Gut ...
CATGCAGTATCTATAGACAGTTAGGAGTAGCCATGCTGTATCTATAGACAGCGTGGCTAGCCATGCAGTATCTATAGACAGTGGGGAGTAGCCATGCTGTATCTATAGACAGCCGGCTGTAGCCATGCAGTGTCTATAGACAGTGGGGAGTAGCCATGCACTATCTGTAGACAGTGGGGAGTAGCCATGCAGTATCTATATACAGAGGGGGAGCCATGCAATTTCTATAGACAGCGGGGTTAGCGATGCAGTATCTATAGGCAGCGTTGAGTAGCCGTACAGTATCTATAGACAGTATTTTGTAGCCATGCACTATCTATAGACAGGGAGGTTAGCCATGAAATATCTGTAGACAGTGGGGAGTAGCCATGCAGTATCTATAGACAGTGGGGAGTAGCCACGCAATATCTATAGACAGCGATAAAGCATCCTTGTCTACACATCTGACTGTAACAAATGGTCTGCCTAATCTTAACTTCTTGTTTTGTATAGCCTGACGTCGTTTGGAGAAATATATTTTGACTATTCTTTAGAAAATTGCGAACGATCAGGAGCCATGAAGATAATTTTAATGTTAAGAATACACCCTGGATTACTATTTAAGCGCTGGCAATTTACTGCCTTACGCAACTTTAGTGACCCTTCTCTAATATATTTTAAATTTTGAAATAGAAATAATTAAAAACCTAAATCCACACATTTAGTCTTCGATAGCCATTAATCTTAATATTACTCGTAGGTTACTCATATTGCACAGATTAGGATACGGTAACTTTTCACCCTTTAACTTCTCGATAGGCAAACAAGGGAAGTACAGGTTCAGTTCTACACTTTCTTCAACCTCGGCGATAAATTGTGGTGTGTGATAAACTTCAAACTTCACTTTTCCGCCGTTGTAAACCCAGAAAGAGACCCGGCGTGTGGGCCCTAGGGTCAGTCACGACGGGTGAAAAATTCATGACCACAACGGAATTCGATCCCCGGACCGTCCAGGCCGTAACCAGTTGCTGTTCTGACTCTGATCTCCCGGAACACTCAGTCAGTATACATTAGGTTGAAAAATTTATTGACGGCTGTCCTATATAGCTTACTAAACTTATTAATGCTGAGATTTTTTTCAGCAAATGATGTTAGTACAGAATGCAATGGTACACATTTCAGTTTTGAATACGTAGCTTGTGTTAGGTAACTGAAATATCTGAACACATTCTTCAAATGTTCTTCACATCTCTAAGATAGCCTACAAATGCTACAATCTATTTGCTGCACATGCTAACTTTTACTGAGTTTTGACCATTAGACTCTCTTAAATAAATATTTGTGTAAGAACTACATAAATATCAAAACTGACAAAAATATTCATTAAAATATATATTATAATATAATATCACAAATTTAAAATAGAGTTCATAAGGTAAAATTAAAATTGTGGTTTCTTTTTTACATTTCACTTTGAACCGTGTGCTGTGGTCTTGTAGCACTTCTTGGCAATTCCGTGTCGAATTATGCTGACCAGCTCGACATACCGTCACGTCGTCACTTCCAGCACAGCAACACACCCAGCATTACTGCACAAGTTTAACTGCTTTTAACTGCCACAGTATTGCAGCTTCTCACTGGAACTGGAAGAAACACAACAGCACATTACTAATAACAAGCTGTCACACTGACAGCAAATTACCTAAAATGGAATATTGTATAGAGCTAATGTGAACACTTCTTAGAACAGAACGCATTCGACTTGTAAAAGAACCTAAGTTCAGGTGGCTTCAGTCAGTTGAGGAAGATCCAAAGAACAAAGGCAGGACGATCGGGAGACCTAAGCCGCAGCCTCGAGAATATTGGAGAACAATTTTGGAAGAATCTATGGTACAACAAGGACTGCAATGCCAGAAGGAGAAAAATATGCATAGAGCTAATATTTCGTGGAACACGTGACTTGTGAGTTGAAACATGAATATTTAAATTCTTATAGTAATTCATATAATTGTTTAAAACTTAAATTTGTTTATTCATTTATACAAATTACGTAAATTTACAGGATCCACATGATATAAATCTTCAATAATCGTCTAAATACCAGAATTGGGACGAAGAACAAACTGGTTTTAAATAAACTGGTTACAAAAAAATGAGTAACAACTAAGAAAATTTGTTGTCCTCAAGAGAATATTTCAGAACAACTAATTAAAAGTGACACATAGACAGCCATCCCATATCATCTTTTGTGCTTCTGATATGAGACGAATCTTGTTTGTCTTTATACTTTAGTTTTTACGTGTCTGATTTTAATTTCCAACTCGCATAGTGTAATTTTGGATAAAATTTTGAGTAAGGAAAATCTGATGATATATGAAAATTACATTTTTCTACGAATAATTATATTTTACAACTGCTCTGAGGGGTTAAATAAATTTAAATCTATATTCATTATGGCTGGTCACAGTGAGTTGATCTGCCTCAAACTCAGGATTGTATGGGATATCTATTTGTGAGAAGTGGTATTTTGTTGGTGCACGATATCAGACCGAAGTTACTATTTCAGTATGGAGTATATAAAGAAAAACTTTATTTTTCTGGCAGATTTCAAACTCCGTTCTCGAGTTTCAATAATAAGCGCAGAGACGCAGAAGATAGAAAGGTGGTCCAATGATGCAAGAATCAGGGCGGGAGATAAGGCTGGTCAGGTGAGTGAATAGGAGGAGATTCTACAGAGAACTGTCACACGAGAGAACCAACGATACAGGATTAAATCCACTTAGTCTTAGGTTGTTCAATGACGGGCTGTTTTGCTGCAAGGCCAATGGCGCTTTTAGCAGATGATAAAATGACGCGATTCGTGAGATGTAAACATGATGGGCGTGGCCAATGTAATATCGATCTAATTAGACAGTTATAAGATTTTGCCAAACAGATAAAAATTCCCGCTAAATAGCCCGTCTGCAACTTTCCTCCTATATCCGGTTTTACACTCGCGGAATTTGTGTAAGAGGATGGTGAGGAAATTCGTCAGTTCGTGTTTAGTGTGTTATTTAACGATGCTGTAAATTTCTGAGATTATAAAGCGTCAGTAATAGATGTTTTAAAGAATATGGACATTGGTGGAATGATAGAGAAGAACCCAGACGTACACTCAGAATTCTGCCGAATTGCAACTTTGATCAAAATATATCCCACCTGAATTAGCCTGGTGTTGAACCTGGAATAACGCGGTGATAGACCGACGTCTAACCCCCTCTGCCGTGGCACGACCTTCAACGTTATCAATATCTTAATTATCAGTAACTTGAGTAAACTGAAATCTTGTGATTAAGGTTTCCGGTAATATATTGATTTTTATTTGCTTGTTAATTGAAGCTGTTTTAGTGCTTTATTACTTTTTGGTGTGTTTGCTTAAATAACCGGAAAGTATTGCTGTGATGAATGTGCGTAACATTCGAAGCAAAAATTTTATGTTAAAAATATTCAAAGCTCTAAACCTTCAGAATCTCAGACAAGACACTAAGTGCTTGTTTTAAACCCCAGACTCTTAGAGCTGTTTATGTCAAAACTTACTACTAAATGTGAGATCTGGCTGTATGTTATTTTGTTCAAAAACACTGTCAGTTGCTAAGACCAAATATCATCGGTGATAGACAAATGAATGTTACTGTCAGGGGAAAAGAGAAATATTGTGACAAAAACCTTTCCCAGTGTGGATTTTTCCTAAACAAACTTAACATGAACCAGCATCGGATCGAACCCGAGCCTATAAGATGAGAGATGGGGAATGTATTGAATCGTGGTATGACAAAGAATCATGCGCAACACACATACGCACACAAATAAAATTATATAGTACACTCTGCCACAGTACACTGTAAGTAGGTTACAGACAGACTTGTATATTGTAAACACTTCTCTTCACAGAATTCAAAATTTTCGAATTTTCCCTTACTGTCAGTAGTAGGCCTCCATTGAATCCTCCTCTTGCCAATCACTACGGGGTTTTTAGGGGTTAAATCTAGACACTTGACAAGCGAGTTATGTCTGTGTGTCATTCTTAGAATAGAAAGCAACGTCCCACAATTATTACAAGAAATTCCACTTACTTTAAAGGCAAATCAATTCCTGTTCAGGCCTGTTGCAGGCCCGGAGGGTTCTAGGAGGTTGAGGCTCTCAGATTTCGAAACTGTCGGCTAGTAAAGATGGTACGGTTTGAAGCCGTACGCACTGGTCACCTTTATCTTTACCACACCAGTAGGAAATATTCCTGGCATTCATCCTTGTTAGAGGCTGAGTCGACTCCAGAGCCGTAGTGCGACCGGAAGGATTATGTCAATCAAAAATTGCAATTACACAATCAAGAATCGAACTGAAACCCGCAACCTTCCAGCTTGTAGCGCAATGTTTCAACCAACTGCGCCACCACGCGCCACCAGTTCCATGAATGGACAGAAGTTTCAAAAATGTATGTAGTTCCCATTACCACGTTCTGCTGTGGTAACTGGTACATAATATCTTCCTCTGCAACCTGAGGTATCGGTTAAGCAACTGCCAGGACATCATGTTTATGTACATCTAAATACACGTCAAAATACTGCAAGTTATTTTGCAATTGAACGATGACAGCGCTATGAGCGGTGAGTGTCGCAGGCTAACATTTTACCTCCGTTGCGCCTTCTCATTCTTTTAGTCTCAAAATTTGACCATAATGTCCACAGGCCCCCATTTAACTTTATGGGCCTTATGAAAGGACTCGTCGTTTCAAGAGCAGAAATATTTTTGTCACATTTTGGATATCTTTGATTAGAAAAAGCGTCTCCTTGACTGTTCGGTATGCCAAGTGACAACCAGACATTTTGGCTACAAATTTTCAAAGACTTTACACACTATAACTTTCTAAGGAACTTTCCCACCTACGATAAAAGGTTTCCGCCTTCACTTTAGCAAATTTAATTTATAAGTTACATATAATGACAATCAGTACGTATCCTATGCAAAGCTATCAAGTACATAGAAACAAAGATATCAGTGTCTAAATACATTATTGAGTTTTATCTGGAGAACTTAGCTCCAGAAGGATTCCAAAGAAGACTTTCAATACAGGAAATTGAGAATGGAATTTTTGGAAGACCAAGACAGCCGTGGAACCTCTGAATAAGAATGAGAACGTTTCCTTCAACCACGAAGAAAAGAAGAAGAAAAAAATTTGATGATAAAGACTAAGGTCTAATGGTGATGACTACGTCAATGGTGGTGTTGGTGGTTTTGGTGGTGGCAGTGGTGATGTTTGTGGTGATATGATAATAATTGAGGTGGTGGTGGTGATGGTGTTGGTGACATAATAATGGTGATGGTGGTGACGATATGATGATAATGGTGGTGGTGGTGGTGATATGGTGATAATGGTGCTGGTGGTGGTGGTGGTGGAATGATGATGATGGTAGTAGTGGTGATGGTGTTGGTGTTGTTGTAAGTGATGATGATACGAAGAATATGTTACTACACAACAAGCGTTGTGTGTGTGTCTCAGAAAGCTGTGTATAAACCCGATTATTTACTTAGACTGTAACTCAGTTTTCATTAGCAAAGAAAGGAAACAGCACTGAAGTACGTCTTCGGTAGAGGAATTTTCTGACCGCATGTGAGTACCAGCAAGCAGTACTGAACCTCAGTATTCTCTTAACATTCTAAATGCTACCAGGTCTAATTCTTTCAAACATAAATAAAGGACATTGTTGTTTTCCGTTTTCCATTTTTTAAATAAATGAGAATGAAAGGACAGCTGTGCACAGTGAATATTTGGGCCGGCACACAGAATGTCCCCTCTGAAGATTTGCTTCTACCGCCTAAAAATTCAAACCAGAAACAAACGGAAGCAAATTTTGGTAAAACAACAATAATTGAACCTGGGTGCCTGAAAATCGTATTCATACTGATGTCAGTTCAAAACAAAATTTAACAGTAGAATTTTCTCTGTATTTAATTAAACGCGATTCCATAAAACCTCATTTGTTCAACTACTCTTAATCTTGGGACTAGAAGAAAGTGAGATTTAGCTTCACCAACAGGCCGCTTTTACCTGTGTGGGATTTTCAGTATTCTAAAATTAGGAATGCTAAGTGACCAATAGCAATAGAAACTCGTTCTAGTCAACTGTCTTGAACGATTTTGCTACCGGAGCTCATTTTATATTCTCCCCTGAAAATACGTAGGTACAATTAAATTCGGTAAGGAACAGCATTTTATGTAATAAAGTACGAACATGGTGTATCACATCAGAGAAGACTGTAATATTTAAAGTCGTAAATCTTAAGTATCACAGGGCGTAAGAAAGTGTTCATTGTACACCGTGCGATAAAACCGTAACAATATTCAAAGTGATGACATCAATGTGCACGCCTTTTTTTAAAGATCCATTTATTTACTTGTTTATTTTTTAAATATTTGCTATAGTTCCAATAAATGTGTTTCACAAATAACGTATTTAGACCTTAAATAATATCGGTAATTAATCATAAATTTTCCTGAAGACAGTACTTTATAAAGCGATAGACAGTTACATGTTAGAACTGTAAATAAACAAGCGACCGAATGATTACGTGTAATTGTCCACATAAACAATGACGGAATTTGGTTTAATTATGAAAGTCTGCTTGTGCAGTATTAGTGTTCCAGTTTTATTTACATGTCCTGTTTGTGATCTGCCACGAATACCTTCCAATGGTCGTAACTCTTGCTCTGTATTCAGGAACCTTCAAAGACAAACAGCAACAGTGCCCCAAATTAGGCTACGGCCGCTTCCTTCCGCTTTATTTCTAATTCATTATTTGCTGACGGATTTGTTAAACAATCATAAGTAAATAAAATGCATATATAAATGAACCACATACATACGGAACTTGTTGCATTCGGCACTTCTAGCTGAGGGCCCAAAGAAACATTTACTGAATACCTTAGAACGTCGTGACGTATGAATATGTTGAGCAGATATTGTAGAAAGAACAGTTTAACTATTTCTTAATATGTAGGCTTTATATATATATATATATATATATTTATTTATTTATTTATTTATATATATACCGTACATGAAACCTATAAATGGGTACATAATTAATTAAAAAACTAAAATCATGAAAGTTATTGAAAGGTTTATTTCATAAATGTCGTTATTATTATTACTACTAACTACTACTACTACTATTTAGTCTTAGTATTTCGTTTACAAATTACAAATAGATCTCCATAAATACCAATTAAATACAAAAGGTACATTATTCTGTGGCTTGTAACAGTTTATTCAGGACATGTGCCCGGTTAACAACAAAAAACTACACATGTACCAGCTTGAGACCTGCTGCTGGCCGTCCCAAAGTGCACGGTCCGCTTTTCATGTAAGGATGGCTTTACAAGTGCAATGAGTTTTAAATGACAGGAAAGGTGCGATGTGTTGTGGTGCTGTAATAACCCCAGGTAAGTGTGAAGGGTAACTATTTCATTCGGCACGATTTGTTAGGGAAGAGGGGTAGAAAGGCCTGTCGTTGCACGGGCCAGGCCACGTGCCCACTGCATCTTCACAATGATCCTGAAACGGGACAGGGCTGACACGGATCAACAGAACCCGTCTGCAATTGCAGTACACAATACAAGCCACAACATTCAAGAACCCTTCTTGTTCACGAATTGGATCTGCTTCGAAATTTCTGAAGGGCTCCATGAAACGTACTGCTGACGATAAAGCAACTCTTCAACTCTGTCGCTCTGATGTGCGGTTTTCATCCTGTTGACTGTAAGACGTGCCTCTAATTGGGACGAAGTGCATTTTTATATTTTCCTGTAAGCATTCCGCTCTATTATTTTAGATACAAATAATTATAATTTTATGAAAACCACTAGACATACACCGTGGGCCGGGATAGGGCAGTCGGTGTAGTGACTCGCTACAGTGTGGGCGGTGCCGGGGATCGAAACCCGGTGAGGGGAGTTTCCCGAACCCATTCAGACCGGCCCTGGAACCCAACCAGCTTCCTTATACAATGGGTACCGGGTCTTTCCCAGGGATAAAGCGGCCGGGACGTGGTGTTGACCATTCACTCCTTCTAGTGCCGAGGTTGAAGGAAGAGTAGAGCTATACATCTGCTCCCCTCTGGACCTTCGTGGCCTGTTCTAGGACGAAATTTACTTTTACATTTTACTGGCAATATATGATATCAGATTATTGTTTAACTGAAATAGACCGTACCTACAGTTGGGTGACGTAGCTACCATCAGCAGCAGCCTATTAACCAAAAAATAAAATTAACCTCAGAAACAAAGTCTGCCTCGTAAACACGTACTGATTACTGTTTTTCAGTTGAGCTGCGTGGCTTTAAAATGTATCAAGTACAAATACAGAGGAGTGCGTTGGCTGGGAAAGGAAAATGACAGAAACACTTTAACCTATCATGTATTTACAGTCGTTATATTTAGATCTGAGACGTATGGGCCATAGTAATATGGTGTATGAAGATACGGGAAAAGTAAATGAGAAAAGAACGTGAAATGGTTAAGATTGTAATGTCACTGAAGGATATATGGTACTAGTATCACCAGCGCCAAATACGTTGCATGGTTAAAAACTTTCAAGATAAGAGCAATAAATAGAATTACTCAGTAATTTTATAATAAAATTGAAGTTTTAAATAAATTCAGGAGGAGTCAAGCGATAACTTTAAAACAGAACAGAAGAATCGAAAGAGAGTAAAATTATTACTCCTCTTTCCCAAACAAAAGTGGATGATAAGAATGGTAAGGATAAGGAGGAAGAGAAAGAAGAGGGAAAACGAATATAGTCAAGAGATATCATGATTAAAGAGAGCTAACAGCCTAAATTACTGTAGAAGGTAAAGTAATCCATGCACAGGCCTCGACAGGCCCCGAGTTTTCAGAGAAGTTGAGGCTTCCTTATTTCAAGACAGTCGGCACATGCAGGTGGTAATGTTGTCAGCCCTACCCACTGGCCACCTTTAGCCCTCTGGAAATATCGCTGGTACTCTTTTCTGTAAGAGCCTGAGTCAACTCCAGGGCCACAGTGCGCCCCGAAGGGGTATGTCAAAGAAAAATTTCTACGACACCATCGGTAATGAAACCCGCGACCTTCCGGTTTGTGGTGACGTGTCTCAACCAACTGCGGCACCACATAAAGTAGGAAATGGGCTGTAAGTTAACTTTATGTTATGTTGTTATTTTGCCCAATATAGGCCAGCGCTCTCTTAATGCGGTGGCATGATATGCAATTAGTGGTGAATGAATTTGTCAAAAATGGCCATAAGAAAGGGGGGAAGAGACTGCTTGACTCAGAATATGAAGGCACTGTGAGACTCTGAAACGTCAGTAGCTGTTTAGCAATAGACTTGAAACCCGGCAATACCTTTCTAAAAACCTGAAATCTCGCAAATCATAGCTTCAAAGGACATTAATATTGACGAACTGTGAATTGGTATCAATATGAGATGAAGAGATAGCGACTGGCTTGGGATACTAGCATCAAACATCCCTGAAGAACCTGAGGAGTATAATCAGAGTTTTTGGTCGCGCGACTTTCTTCTGGATTAATATTTGAACCCCGGTTCCCCGAAAAGAGTGACGTTTCCTCCATCTGGTATCGAACATCCTATACAGTTTCGGTAGTTGAAACAACTTTCATAATAATCTGCAAAACCAGTTGGGAGAATCTGACTGTGAGGATAAGATTCTCTTTGCATAATGAAACTGCACCTAGGCGGACGTGTTTGCAAGTTATGTTGATCCTCTGTTGATGCTGAAACCAGGTACAGTTCTCTCAGGTACAGCACTTTTTTGCAACAGTTTCTAAACCCAGATCAGTAGGCAGTAGCCACAGCCACGAGAAACACATTTCTAACCTCGCTATATTCTGTGCTGCCCGTAGATTGACCTCTACCTGATAAACTTCCAAATATAACTGATTCTTAGCTTTTAGTGTTTCAATGCATTTTGATACTGATTACTGCTGAAAATGTCCATGCATCATTTTTTTATTTTACCTGAAAGAAATCCAGGCAAGTGAGACTTGCGGTTATCAAATTGTGAGGCTCAGTTCGCTAATAATGAGTTTGGATTTTTAGGTGAAAGAAAATTTTACTAGAACATTATTCGTCTAAAACCACATATTAACAAACAAATTACTATTCAGTTATTGTGAGACTCCTTGTTTTTGTTCTCGTATTCTCTGATTTCTTCCACAGTTTTATTTATCTAAAGAATTTCTTGTACTCTTGATAACTGAGAGAAAAAGAAGAAGACAGGAAATAGAACTGGGTGATGTAGTACAATTGTTTAAATCCGGCCAGCATTAAGCAAATTAGTCTCAAATCATTCCTCTGTCTTGTAATTTACATTCATTTTAACACAGTATTTAGTTGGTTGGTTCAACAGTATGAGTCTGGTTACCTGAAATATCTTTAAGTCTGAGGCAATTATACGTATATCAACGGTTTCAAACACACACAGCACACTCCTGTTTTATGTTTTATAATCTGGCAACCAGTTTCGACTTACAGTAAGGTCATCATCAGGCCATTCTACAAGAAAATGAATGTATAAAAACAAAGACCATAAGATAGAAGATCTAAGTACTAAGGTAGAAGATGAGATCAACTACCTTATGATACTTAATTTCCGTGTGCATTCATGCTCTTGAACAGTATGGCGGCCTGCTGATGACCTATATTCTAGGTCAAAACTAGCTGCTAACTACTCAAGCCTCCTGGCCTCGTTGACCTAAAATTTTTCCCCACTGCGCAGAAGGCTGTGTACACACGAACGTGGCTCTGCCTTCTGTTTATAGGACAAACATCTTCTGCTCCTGTCCGCACACTTGCCTTTATCCATCTGTCACTAAACCCTTACGTCTGCGACTGTCTGCACCGAAACATTCCAGCAATTTTGAATAGAAATTTGTAGTGTGTGTATGTACTGAATGTTAGGTGCACCTTACAGTTTAATATTATTATGCAATATAAACGAACAAAATGCAACTTTTCTAAATTAGTGCTTTAATTTTAATTTTTTTATGTCTTCTACATTTTGCGGACCCGAGGATTCATCTTTGGGAATAGGTTGTATATATAGTTAGGGCATAGTGTGTTTTACATGGATTAGTGTAAGCAGTCTTGGATGTAGAAGAGTGTGTTAGAACACTGCTTGTACTGATTCACGTAACACGTGGTTTTTACTTGTTTGAATTTTGTTGGTTTTTATTGTACTGTACATGTATATTGTACAGTACATGTATATGTAATTTCGGTATATAGTGTCTGGTTCATAATTATCAAGCAAACCTTTATCGAAAGTTTTGTTTGTTTGTGTTTTGCACCATTACAAAGGGAAGCATCGAAGATCTTTGTGTTTCTTTTTCTACCTCATTAGAGATCACTGTGGGAATCCCCAGAGGCAGGACAATATCCAGACGACATTCTATTCCTGTCCGCGTGTTTTGAAGCATGTTGTGGGTTTTCACAGCCACAGTGACCACTATGCGGGCTGTCAAGTGCTGGGGATCATTGTTTTGCGACTGTTAGCAGACGTTCATCACATAACCCAAATGGCGCTAAGCCTGATGACCTTGGATACCAGGTAAATGGAGAAGTTCTGCCGAAACTTTCGATAGGCTTGTTGTGATGAGCACGAATTTTAACTCCTCTACCGAGTCAAAAACAACGATTTTCAGCAGACCAAAGTCCACATTCTTCAAAACAGGTGGACAGAAGTACCTTCCAGTTACTCCTGGCGGTAAGTTACTTAACCACTGTATCCATAATTAGTACTAAATGAAGGATGTGGACTCACGAGGGATATTCTGTGGAAAAAAGATTATAAAACTGGGAATAATAGGAATGAAAACGTACAAGTCATTTGTGCTTGAAAAACTTTATTTCCAAAATAATGTACTGTGTCCTGTGGTGTGGCGTACACCGTGTGTAATAAGATGCGTTCTTCAATCTAAAATATTACTTTGTTTTAACAAGCAGTTTCATATCGTTCTACTTTACGAAACTGAGAAGAATTCATAACCAGTTTCAATGACCAAGAGGCTTCGAACACGTCTGCATGCTGAATTCATAGTATATGTTTGAATGTAATGCATAAGACTTGAGGTGTACGTGGCAGTGAAACTATGTAGTTTGTCCATCTCGGATATGGAAACGTGTAGTCTTGCAGGGCGACACCAACTTTCCTGAACACTCTACTGTCCCCCTCTTCCAAATATAAATGTGTAACCTGAATACAGTGACAAAATTTCTTCCCGAACTTTTCGTCACAAGTTGCCAGCTTACCCATAGCTACAGCGCAGAGGAACTTCAACGTATTTTTCAACACTAAAACTACAGCGCATGAGGTCTTCGATATTCTGGATTGTTATGCAGCATTTGACGGTAGATGATGCTCTTACTGCAATACACCTTTGTACCTCCGCTCGGCTGGTATTTTTTCCGGCGGACTGGAACTAATCGTCTGAATCACGTCTGAAATTGGCTCACATATCGGCCACGACTTCAGGGCAATAAAGCGCGGGAAATTCCTGTGCCTCCACAAGGTACAGTATCCGAACATTGACCACTTTCCCCGACTCCATAATTGCCTCTGAGGACACTGCCGTCAACTTGAGCGGAAGGTCGCATGACGCTGCGTAATCAGCCTTGAAAAAATTTATTATTCATGGTTCCTTCTTATAGTTTTGAATTATGTCCCTGAAGATGGCCGTAAAGGCCGAAACATTTGTGATGTATTAAATTAAATTAAATACATTTCTAATGTATGACTGCGTGCTCAGGTGTTTGTGTTATTTCATACGAAAGAAATGATGTCATCCCAAACTCTTCGATAGCTTTTCTGTTCTTCCAGTCTTGAGGCACGTCAGCTCCTTCCCGTCAGGAGTGTCTGAAACACACAGAATTCGTCTCAGAACAAATCATTACCATCCATAATACTACTATACTGCTCTCTGGAGTGAGGCGCAGTACCTTTCCTGCTGTGTACTCCTTACTACAGATATGGACGAAATAGAAGCACTTAAGAATATATTTCGTATTACATTTTAACGTGTATCTTGATAAAAAAATTTTCGGTATGAAAGTATATATATAAATTTATTTATAGACATATATATAGTATATAAACGTAAGTAAATATATGTGTATATATACGTCGACTATGAAGACGGAACAGACTGAGTGTTTCGAAACCCCAGGATACAAAATTCAGACGCCGGGGAATCACCCCAATGAAAGAATACAACATTCAGAACACGGCGAATGTTTCCAATTTCCATGTATGTACGAATTTATGTGTCTGTATATATGCATGTTTTATGAATGCATGCGTATTAATATTTTTCTGTATGTGTGAATAAATCAATGTAGGTATGTGGGTTTATGCATATGTGTACGTGTGTACGCAAGTGTCTGGATGTCTCTGCTTTAGTATGTATATGTTTATGAACGGACATAATTTTAGACACAGACTTAGGCCTATACGGTGTGCCTCTACAAACGCTTCTATTTGTGGATCTATAAGAAAGCACTTCTAAGCTGTACTCTGTATAGGCATAGAAATGTCCTTCACACGTCTTGTAATTTTATCCTGTACAAATTCCCCTGCAAGACGTTTGTCTGTGCAGTCCTGTTGGAGCTTCTCTATAGGCATTTCTCTGCAAGGAATGCCCTTACAGACGCTTCCCTCTACAGGCCTACAGAAGTGCCTCTTCAAACCTTCTCTACAAAGCCTGTAACAGGACTCTCAAAAATTTGCTCCGTATAGGCTCTTTAGAGTGTTTCATCATACGTTCCTCCGTTTACGCCTGTAAAAATACTCTTCTAGACGTTTCTCGGTATCGGCCTGTCGGAATACTTCTCCACACGATTCTCCGTTTATGCTTACAGGAACACGTTTGGAGACACTTTTTTGTCAAGACCTATAGGCGTGTCCCTACACACTGGACTAACTTGGCTAGCAAAATGGGGGGGGGGTGGAACCAAAACAACCATGGGCATTAGAAACTTTAATTTACCAAGAAGTCGAGTTAGAAAGATGGTAAGTTTCGTTTGAACAGCCTCCCGTAAATCCAACCCTTCTTCCGTACTTTAGGGATACGTGGAAATCCGTGCCCTCGGTCACGTGGGAGACGGTAAGCTATGTGGAGGGGGTACCCGTAGAGGGTTACTACTGCACACGCTTCCTAATGGAGATCTGCTCTGCCCATGCCAAGGAAGACGGTATCTTTCTGAAGGATGCTTGCCATTCCACTCCGGGAACCAGGACGTACTCCATTCTATTTTGGCCGGCCGTCCGCGAGGGACTCCGTGGATGGTGACAACATGTTTTGCACCGCTTCGTGTGAAAGCTCTTTAAGTGGGGGCTCTAAGAGATGTCAATTAATAAATAAACCCTTTGCTCTAGGAAAAGACCATCTCCCTCAACAGGTGCCCCGTTGGGGGACTATGGAAAGGGAACTCCTTACGGGGGCTTTGATTGGAAGGTGAGATTTTGTTTCATCAGAAGACGTTGTTTATTGGGGACTCCGGGAGATGGGTGCAAGAAGGCTCTGGCAACGGACATATCTCTCCATAAGGGCCCCGTTGGAGAACATGGAGAAGAGTTCGTTCACCGGTGACACTGAGAGACAGCTGAAGGTAGGCTCCGGAAACGGAACGTCTCTGCCTATGGGAGCTCTGTGAGGGGAACCTGAAGGACGGACTTCTGTACTGGGAACTCCGAAAGCTAAGTAATACATGTAAAGGAAGGATTTGAAAATGGAACATATCTTCCTTTATACACAGTCCGTAAGGGGAACCTTGAGGGAGGACTTCTATACTGTAGACTCCGAGAAACGTGTAATGGAAGACTCTGGATGCGCACCCTGCATTTGATATTTCCCTTGATATTTTTTTTTTGTTATATATAACTTGGAAGTATGGCGGGGTTAGCTCAGTCTGTATAGTGACTTGCTACAGGATGGACGGTCCGAGGATCGAATCCCGGTGGGAGCGAGATTTTCCGCACCCGCAGAGACCGGCGCTGGGGCCCACCCAGCTTCCTTACAATGGGTAACCGGTCTTTCCCGGGGAGTGGTGTTGACCACCAACACTCATTTTGTGCCGAGGTTAAGAAAAGAGTAGAGCTATACGTCTGCTACCGCTCCGGGCCTTCGTGGTCTGTTCTGGGGTGAAAGTTATCTTTATCTTTGGAACTTAAGAAGTTCTATTTGGTTCTAAAAATAACCTCATAGGCGATTTTCTGTATCGGCCACTATGAGTCCCTCCAAAATCACTTCTCTGCTGACGCCTGTAAGAATTCCCTTATAGACGCTCTGTACCTATGGCTATAAGAACCCCTCTGCAAACCCTTCTTTTCTGTAAGCCTGTAAGAATGCCCTCGTCGATATTTCTCTTTATAGTCTAAACGAATGCCTCTACACTCCTTCATTTTGCACGCCCGTGAAATTATCCTTAGAGACGCCTCTAAGAGAGCTTCTACACAACTTTCTTTGTGTACGTCTGTAAGAAGACACTCGTTAACGCTTCTGTGCACAGGTCTGCATTGCGTCCCCTACACACATTCCTCTACGCAGGCCTGTATTAATGACTATTAGCTGCTCCTGTCTACATGCCTATTGGACTTCCTCTACACTTTTCCTGGGTTTACTCCTCTAATAATGCCCTTACAAACGCCTCTATAAATACGTCTTTAAAAAGCCTCTAAACACCCCTCTCTGCGAAATGCCCTAAATACAAACTCCGATTAAGAATGCCTATACAAATCATCCTCTGTACACTCCTGTAAAAACGCCCGTATAGACGCTTTTCTATAGATGTCTATAGCAGAGACTCTGCACACTGTTCTTGTGCACGCTTATATGATTATGCTTCTTGACGCCTCTCCTTACTGACCCAACAAAGTCCTTTCACGTTGTACGCCTGTAAAAGTATCCTTACACACGTGTCCCTGTTTAGGCATACAGGAATGTCTCGTCATACCCTTCTGTATTTACACCTGTGAGAAGCCCTTATAGACGCTATTCTGTACAAGGCTATCGGAGTGATCTTCCCACACTATTCTTAGACTGGTAAAAATGCCCTTATGATCGCTTCCATGTATAGGCGTCGAAGATTGCCTTGTCATAATCCTCTTTGGCTTACTCCTGAAAGAATGCTCTTGTAGGCGATTTTCTATGCACGCCTGTACGAGTGTTCTTTACTCTTTTCTGCCATACGTATGTACGTATCCATTATAGAAGCCTCTCTGTATAAGTCTATAAAAGTGCCTCTTCTAAAGATTATTTCTTTACGCTTGCAAACTTCTCTAATACACTTTTCTTCGTATAGGCCTATAAGACTGCCTGTTCGCAACGTTATCCGTTGACGTTTGTAAGAATGCCCTCCAAGTTGTGTCTTTGAATACACCTAAAAGAGTGCTTCTAAACAATCTCTTCTGTACACTTCTGAAAGGAATCTCTTGTGAGACGCTGCTGCTCTGTATATCCTTCAAGAGGACTCTCATATATTTTCCCCTATGCATTCCTGTAAGTTCTCCGTCACAAAGGTTTCTCTTTATCGCCATCTAAGAGTCATTATAAACAAATTTCTCTGTGTACGCACGTTAGAATGCCCTATAAATGCCTCATTCTATATTCATCCATAGGACTGTCTCTACACAAGGTTCATATTTTGTGCCTGTAGAAATTCCCTTACAAAAGAGACTAAGCAAAGGCCTATGCGAATGCTTGTACACATCCTTCAATTTGACCCTTCGTAAGGATGCCCTTACAAACCCTTCATTCTACTGGCCTAGACGAGTACCTCTACACACCTTCCTAAATGGATGCCTGAAAACAGCACTTACGGACGCTTCTCTGTAAAGGCCTATGAAAGCACCTCTTCATATTTTTATCTGTATATGGCTGCAAGAACGTATTTATAGACTTTTTGTATTGACTTATAGAACTGCCCCCATAAACTTTCTCGATTTACGCTTACAGAAATGCCCCTACAGAAGGTTTTCCATATCAGCCTATAGTATTTCCTCTGCATGTTCTTCTCTTTCTAAGTGTTTAAGCATCTCCCTATAGACGCCTCAATGTATAGGCTTATAGAAATCTCTCTAAGACCAATTGGCGTTGACGCCTAGCAGAAACTCCCTTACTGATCTTTTTCTTTACAGACCCATAGGAACACCCCCACAGACACACCTTTCTCTGTGCACGCGTGTAAGGATTCTCTTACATAACGCTAATCTGTACAGGCCTACAGGCGTGTCTCGACACACTCTTCTCTACACTCTCCTGTAGGTATATCCTATACAGACTTTCCCGTACAGGGCTATAGGGGTTCATGTGTCGGTGTAAACATTTCTGTATGTCTGTCTGTAAGAATGCCGTATACGCGCTTTAACCTATAGACCTATGGGAGTGCGTGAGTACAGCTTTCACTCTGCAGCTTGTAAGAGTGCATTACAGACTGTTGTTTTTATGGGCCTAGAAGATTTACTGTACACATCCATAAATCTGAACGCCTGTAAGTATGCTCTTCTAGACACTTCACTAAACCGGCCTATACCAGTACATTCACACACACACACACACACACACACACACACACCCACATAAACAAACACATCCACACACACACATACACATACAAAAACACATACACACACATAAACACACCCATCCACATACACACACACCCACACACACACACCCACACACACACACACACACACACACATACACACACACTTACACACACACACACATACATACATACATACATACATACACACACAGACATACATACACAC
>Ga0123354_10006052_pt1 | contig 17839 bp, 10 predicted proteins | sample TergutLab28metaG_2_FD_97872 | JGI IMG/M metagenome (GOLD analysis project Ga0123354, IMG submission 97872) | Labiotermes labralis P4 segment gut microbial communities from Petit-Saut dam, French Guiana - Lab288 P4 | ecosystem: Host-associated > Arthropoda: Insects > Digestive system > Gut ...
AAAGGAAGCTGAGGGTGTTTGAGAATATGGTGTTGAGGAGAATATTTGGACCTAGGAGGGACGAGGTAACGGGGGAATTGAGGAGACTGCATAACGAGGAGCTGAGTGATCTGTACTCCTCACCCAATATTGTGCGGGTGATAAAATCGAGAAAAATGAGATGGGTAGGGCATGTGGCGCGTATGGGTGAGGAGAGGGGGGCGTATAGGGTCTTGGTGGGCAAACCGGAGGGAAGGAGACCACTGGGGAGTCCTAGGCATAGATGGGTGGATAATATTAGGATGGATCTCCAGGAGGTGGGATGTGGGTATGTGGATTGGATTGGGTTGGACCAGGATAGGGACAGGTGGCGGACGCTTGTGAGTGCGGTAATGAACCTTCGGGTTCCATTAAATGCGGGGAATTTGTTGACTAGCTGCAAACCAGTTAGCTTCTCAAGAAGGACTCTGCACCATGGAGTAAGTAAGTAAGTAAGTAAGTACACGTTATCCCACTGCTTACAGCAGAAGTATAAGAAATACGATATATCGACGTTTACGAGGTATATAAATACAAGAAAAACTGAAAAAGCAGAAAGGCGGAAGAAATAGTGGACGATCTTAGCATATCGTCTCACGCAACGAATAAAACAATGAGGTGGCGTCGTTGAGACACCATTAAAGTGTTCACGAATATGAGGCAAGGTTTGTAATACTAGTAAACTCGGACGCCGATTAAGGTTAGGTTCTTTCTCGCTGATCCTAATCACACCGACAGATTTACTCACTGGGTGTTGGTAGGGTGGAGGGTGGCGTCAATTGATGTATTATGTTAAGGGTCGCGGTATGCAATTCATTTATAAGAGGCCCACATTACCGTCAAGTACCACCGAAAGTCCACTGAAACGTCTTCTGTCTTGCACGTGTCGCGTGTTATGGAAACGGTTCACCGAATGTCGTGCTGTCGATGTCAATGGGCACAAGAAATTCAGAATGCATCCCTACACTCATTCTTGCACATTAAGAATGCAGGTACTGTTCAACAATAAACACCTGCTGCACTCATGAAAAAAGTATGTAAGCACTTCGACTGACAGACGACTGGCGCCAGTTTGTTACAAAATCATGTCACCTTAGCGGGTTCTACGCCGGTATAGTCAGAACTATTTATATCCTCTACGAAACAAGTTGAAGTGTATTCATCTGCCGACCGATAAATATTTAAATATTCAATTGCTTTATTGTCCAACTAGTGCACTCAATTATATAAAATCGTTAAAAAGTTAAATCAGTTAAACTTATAACAGCCGCTCCAACATGTTTCGATTCACGCAGGAACCATCATCAGGGAGCCATAACCAGTACTTAGCTAAAATTACAAATCTCGTTCAACTGTGCGTGTCGGTACAGACGTTGTCAGTGTTATGGCGGCATATTATGGCTCCCTGATGATGGTTCCTGCGTGAACCGAAACATGTTGGAGCGACTGTTACAAGTTTAATTGTTTTAAATTTTTAACGATTTTATATAATTGAGTGCACCAGTTGGACAATAAAACAATCGATATTATTGATGCACGGTGTAACCATGAAGATTTAATATTCGTTGCGTGACTTTTCGATCGTCCCGAATATCAGACCTGCAGACTGCTTAATTAGTAAGCCGAAATATGTAATCGCCTATATAATTTTCATATTGTCAATAAAAGCTGTGTAAACGGAAACATCTTTCCCGTTTATACTGATTTTGAAAAACTTATTTTATATTTCGTTTGGTCGTCTCGACACTGTCCCACAGATATGTAACTTACAGCATGACGGATCAATATACACAGTAAATATTTAATATATGAACCACCTCTTCAAAGAGTAATAGTAAAATAAGCAATTTGGTAAGTATATTAATTGTAAATAATCATCGCAGCTCCAGCACAAAAAAAAATAACTCTTCCTGTCTTATTTTTACACCAATCAATCAGTGAATATGTAGTATGACGCATAAACAAACTTTCTAGAATCTTCATGTTTGTACCGTGCATCAATGACGATTAAAACACTTTATTATTCAACAGATGCACAAATATATAATTCCTAGATACAATTAGAATTGCTATAAAATGCTTAAAATATTTTATAATAATTATAATTGCATCTATGAATTATATATTTGCATATCTGTACATTTGTACATCTGTTGGATAATAAAGTATTTTAAACTTTTTAGAGTTACTAACGGCAAAAATTTATTTTTAATGTATCCCTAGACACAAACTATTAAAACATTACTTCTTGTCTCTCAATTTCTATGACGAACCGTTTGTAGAAAACGGAGCCTCAGGCACTCATATATGGCGACGAATAATAACTGAAGCCACAGGTTCACGCCAATTCTTATCGTCGCTCAAGGTTACTGAGTACACAAAACTAATTCTATGGTTAAAGGTCATTTGTGTTCCTTGAAAGCTTTGCCAACATAGAAGAATAAATAAAATTTGTCCAAATTTGACTATTTCCTACCCTCCCCCGTTAATTCTGAAAGGGGTTTTAAGTCACAGTAAGTAGATTAAAATTCAATATTCTTCTGACTTTATGTTCCTATGCTTTAGGAACGAAACTCAGAAGAAAAAAGTTTCATTTTAGGAACATATTAAAGAAAACGAAGAACAAAAGTAAGTGACGTCCAAAAAATGAACAAACGTAAGAAAAAGTAATACATCTCATACCAATAGAAACCGTCTGTTTAGTAACTGCTTTTTTATCGAGTATTTGCGTCCTTCATTATAGTTTTTTTTAAAACAATCTTCGCTTAAATTACATAATGTAAAATATTTCAACATAATAATAAAACCATAAATTTTAAATTAAAGAGTATGGTAAGCATGCAACACTGAAAGTAGTGCAATGAAGTGTCATATCTTACATTTAGAGGGACAAGTTGCACCCATGCAAATAATTCACATATAGAAACGGTGAAATATTTAATCAACAGCAATTATAGCATTTTAATATCAACATTAAAAAAACTGTACTTACGTCTGATGCTGGGTAATTTCTTTCGCAGATCAACGGACCAGAAGCAACGTGCAAACAAACAACGGTTTCCTACCACATTTAACCCCTTAAAAGCCGAATTAAATTCCATCTGCCATTTGCTGGCATTATTAGGAGCTCGCCATATTCTCCACGTTAGCAGGATAAGGGTTAAATAAGATATAAAACGTTGCAATCGACAATCGTGCCTCAAGCAGGAGCCAAGCGAATTACATTAAATACGTTACCTTCCTTTGGCGTCCACTTGAGACAGGTCTATTATTTTTCGCGTGTGTGTACTGCACAGTATAGACAGGCACACACCACGGGTAAATATACTGCCATAACACCGACTACGTCCGTATCAACGGAAAAGATACAACAATTACTGTAATTTTAGCCAAGCACCGTATAAAGCTACCTGATGATGGATCCCTTGTGATCCGAAATATGTTGGAGCAATTTTAAATATTTTTAAACATCTTATAATAATTCTAACTGTACATACGAATTATCTATTCGTGCACTTGTTGGATAATAGAATATTTTAAACCTTACCGTATTAATACGTATCACGGTTCATCAAGAAAAAAGAAAACTTACCAATGGCATAAATATGAATTGACAACAGAATCCTATGATGGGCCCCACAGGCCTACGGAACGTTGTCTTGAATACCGACCAATCCAAGGCACATCCAAAACTGATGTAGATGACAGACACCAGCACAGCCACACTGTATGTGAAAAGATGGTCAACAACTCTTTGATTGCGCACAACCTTCACCTTTAGGGGGTTGGAGTTCTTCAAAATAGTCTTATCGCTATCATTTATAAGCTGTAGATGTACTTCTGCATATCCCAAAATGTTTCCAGTAACATTAAAAGCAGAACTCCAACTGTCAAAATCTGGGATACTTTCCGTTTTCAGTATATAAGTCTTGTCTGCAGGATACGGATTTGCTACATTCTCATCACTTGTTGTAATACGTACGACTCCTATATCGATTTCTTGCGCCCGCAGAGGGGCAGAGAATTTTACTGTTGACGTACTGTCCATAGTTAGCAACAATTCTACAGGATCGAAGTTGACAGCCCATGAGCCCATCCTATCGGTGACACTGGCCACGACAGACGATGAAAGCATCCATAACGGAACAAGGAGACTCCCATAAATAAAGAACACATGGAATGGCCACAGTGGACACATGGCGAACCCGAGTCACGCAACTGCAAAACAAAATTAAAACCGGAGTCAGACAGTGCCCACATTCATGTAAAAATCATATCTTTCTTACACATACAACAGAAGCATATGGCTCCAGGGCCTGTAACACACAGACCATTCGGTGACGCCATCGTGCGTCGACACCAATGGCCACAGTAGTGGCTGTCCACGCTAACGGTCGTCAACACCATTAAAATCGGAAGTCCGATGTACAGACCCCTGAGACTTTTAGAAAGAGTAAGAAAAAGAATCTACCCAATTACTCGTAACCGTCGCACGTGAACTACTCCAGTAGTCCAACAGAATGTAAGGTAAAAGGTAAATCAGTCCCATCACAGGCCCGAGGTGCCCAGAGGGTTCCAGGAAGTTAACGTTCCCAGATTACGTGACAATGGCCCAGGATGGTGGTAAGGTTGTCAGCCTTATGCACCGGCCTCTTTTACCCCAAGGAAATACTCTTGGTACTCATTTCTATTAAAGGCTGAGTCTACCCCGGGGCCATACTGCGATCGGAACGATTATGTCAATGAAAAATTCCAATGACACCATCTGGAATCGAACCAGCGACCTTCCGATTTCAGGCACAGCACCTTAACCACTGTGCTACCGCGGTCCCGCAACAGAATGTACAGCACTAAAAACCCGATTTTTGGTCTTCCGACTTTAATATCCTGCAGAATAGTAGGTTGACATCGACGTTTAGCAGAAACGTGCAGCTTCCATTTTCCGGATAACAGAATTGCTTACAGTTAAACGACGAAATTATTGCGCCATAATTGCATCACCCTGATGATGGGGGCTGCACGTTACTTCGAAACGTCGTTTCAATCTAGATCCCGTACGCTGTCAAAACCCAGCAGTCTATTACCTGATCAACATCATTCGTACAACCCCCAGAAATCGCTATAAATGAAACAAAGTTCACTCGCCAACTCTGTTTTATTCTCCGGTCATACTCTCGTTGAAATCGGAAGAAACTTCCAAATCACTTCCTTTCAAACATGTCAAAGACTTTACTTACTTACTGCAATGTAGTCTCTAAGTCCAGAGGGTCGGATAGGTTTCAACTTGCGGGCATCAACAGGCCTACTAGTCCAATCGATATGGTAGTCTACACATGTATCTTTTGTAAGGTATATTGCGACTTTCGTTTCTGGTAACAAAAGACACCTAAAAGTGTCAAGACGTACCATTCAGAAGGCACAGCCGTTCGGCCTCCGTCCCATGTGAACATAATCATTGGAAACCACGGTCTGCATCTCAGTGTCGCCACACGATGGCACTACCAAGTGGCCCGCGTACAAAGAGCTTAATCAAAATTCTACCGCGGGGGTGGGAGCAGGGCGGGGGGAGACAAAAAGCCGGATTTCAGTTCATGTGCAAAAAGAAATAACACTCTTTATCGTTGCACCGTGCATTTCGTATTCATTTAATTAGCACACCAACTAAAGCACATGCATAAAATTTTTACATTTACAACACTGTTTGAATGAAATTAATTATAATATTATCTTCACATTTCTGTTAAAAATATTGAAAGCAATTTTTGTCCCCGTACACGTAACTTTGGTACGTATTTTATCGCACACACCAACATGTCATGCTTAAGAAGAAAATAAAAAAAAGCCTGCAATTCACTAGCCAATGCATTACGATCTCAGAGAAACCCAGTCACGTGATGCACGCAACCAAATTCATGTAAGTGGGCCCTATAGAATATAAACCTGTCACCGTTCCTTGGATCCGGCATGCTACGGTTTCAATGATAAGCTTGTGTTTGGTAACAAAACTTTCCCTTAGTCACGTGCTTAGACGCCAACAAACAAGCCAAGGTCAGCTTACATAACCTTCCCTTATCGGCGACAGTGACACAAATCATAATGACACCACATTTCCTCTTTGCTCCTCACCGGGCCATTCACAGAAAGCTGTCTCTGGGCCCGTTTACTGAATTCCTTCGGTTTCACAATGTTTTACACACGGATGAAGGATATCAGATGCACACCCTTCTTCCTCCACTGAGATCTAAGCAATTAACTGTGAACTATAAAAATTAGTTACATTACTTCTGGTCTTGCTCCACTGCCATCCACAAAGCAACTGATGGGGAATCGTCGAGAATTACACAACCTCTATGACACGGGACATGCGCGCGGGCCGACGGAAAGTAACGAGTCACAATTACCAGATGACATAATGTCCCTATACAATCACCTCTTACGTTCAAATTTCAACTTACCATTCATAACCATTGTACTATAGTTATGAAGTTCGAACACGATATTACGCCAAGAAAAACGAACAATCCGTTTTACCAGTCGAAGCTAAAAGGAATCCACTAACGTATCTAGAGAAAACAGAAGGCAATGTGGTTATCTTGTCCCCTCCTAGTTATTATCACGGGTATGGATCTGGATCATGAGATAAGTCACAGTATAGAACCGGTTCTAAACCCATTCCAGTTTACATATGTGGGATTTGTTGCAGACAAGTTATTCTCCGAGTACTGTGGTTTTTCCCTGGTCAGCACCAATCTACCGATGCTGCATACTCATTCATTAAACTAGCACTGACGCTATATAATGTCAGCAGTTTACAGCGTCGTTAAATAACACGCTAAAATTCACGAGATCAGCCATAAGTGGTTCACCATGAAGCAGAGAAAAGGCTTTATAATTCTGTGAGTGAGTATAATCGTCTTCCGGCATACGAAAACGTATACTCTGGTACATATGCACCGAAGTTTCAGAAGTACCTGCTGCCTCCGCCATGAATCTGGGTGAAGGATGAAGCTCGCTCCTCTGAAACGTCGATATACTCGTGTATCTACCAGACTTCACGGCCTCACATTCCAGAACAAAGTTACCTTTAAAGAGCGGTGAGAACGTCAAATGTCACGTAACGTGCTTCATCATGTCACAAATAATTTATCAACTCTGAAACCAAGTCGCGTTAAAATTATTTAAAAAACCTTCGGCGGAGACGATTTCGTTACGTTGCAAAACAGCCGATTTCTTACAAAACACATATTGATATTCTGCGCAGATTCTGTACGTTATTTCGACACAAAACTAGTGATAATACCGTTTCATAAGTTATTGGCAACATAAAAAAAGTGCATTCAAATTGTGGGCCAGACGTTACTTGTCCTACGACGCACGACGACAACCTTCGCGGAGTTATCTGCCACGCCATTGCATGGTTGCATGCTCTAGTGACCTAGACTTCCTACTCAAGGTCTGGAATTTAATTTCTCTCGTCTCTTTGTAGTTGTACTTTATCCCCTGATAAAAAAAAACCAAGATAATATACTGCATCGCCAGCATTATTTACAATGGTCGTCGACAAACATAAGATTCCGTCGTGACAAAATAATACGACCCTATCTAACATGACACAGAAAGTCGAAATGGAATTATCTACGAGGGGGGACCCAAAAAAACCCGGATTTTCTTTAAAAAAGAAGACTGATTTACATTTCGACAAGAAACACTTAATCCCCTTCAAAATACTCTCCATTGGAGGCAATACACTTGTCCAATCTTTTTTCCCACTGTGTGAAGCATCTCTGGAACTGCTGAAGTTTAATGTTGTGGAGTGCCTCCTGCGAAGTTGTTTTCACCTCCTCCACGGTGGTAAATCTCTTTCCTTTCAATGTTTTTTTCATTGTCGGGAATAAAAAGAAATCACAGGGGGCTAGGTCCGGTGAATTGGGTGGGTGGGGAACGACAGTCCATCCCAGAGAGGCCAAATACCGGGCCAAAGACAAAGCTGTGTGAGCTGGGGCGTTGTCATGATGGAGAAACCAATCACCCGATCTCCACAATTCTGGGCGTTTTCTTCGCACATTGTCGCTCAATCGCCTCAAAATCTCCAAGTAAAATTCCTGATTGACAGTCTGTCCAGGAGGAACGAATTCCCTGTGCACGATTCCTCGAACATTAAAAAAAAAAAAAAAACAATGAGCATCTTTTCAGATTTGACCTCATTTGTCTTGCTTTTTTCGGTCTCGGTGAAGTGGGCGTCTTCCATTGGCTCGAAGCTTGTTTGGTCTCAGGGTCGTACACATAGCACCAACTTTCGTCGCCCGTGATGACCTTAGAAAGAAAGTTTGGGTCACTTTCAATCTGATTTTTCAACTCCTGGCACAAAGTCAAACGAATGTTTTTTTGGTCCTGTGCGAGCAGGCGGGGAACAAACTTCGCGGCAGCGCGTCTCATGTTCAAATCCACGGTCAAAAACCGCTGACAGGAACTCCAACTCACACCTGTAGCTTCTGAGATCTCGTCAATTGTGTACCGACGATCCTCGTTGATTTTTTTTCTCGAATTTTTTCGATATTTTCGTCGGTACGACTTGTTGGCGGACGCTCAGAATGAGGATGATCTTCAACGCTCATTTCTCCACTTTTAAACCGCGCAAACCAATCGAAAACTTGTGTACGGCTCAGTGATTCCTCTTTAAAGGCCATTTGAAGCATTTCATGTGTTTCTGTGGCCGTTTGTCGATGAAATGCAACTTTCATTAAAATCTGACAATAACAGGTGTTTTACATGAAGGCATGAGTATATTTACGATAATATCTTACAGAATTCTGAGAATGAGAAATTATTGAGACAGAAGTTGTAGAGAAAATCATAACACGCATTTTATGTTCAATAACTTTTCGTGCCGTTTATGATATAGTGTGTAAATATATGGTAGTGCCAGACAGGCCGCAGGTGACAATATGGCGCATGCGCATTGCATGCTTGGTAACTAAGGCTACAAATACACACTCAAAGTATGTAATACCTATTGCTTCTCCACTGCAACGATGGTTACACCAAGGCGTCTCAATGTTACGTTTATGCGTACATTTCCTGTCTTGTTACAGGTATCAGTTTGGTACAAGACCGGGTAATGTACGATCCGGTGTTCGATAAGGAGAGAAATGTTTCTTTCTTGCAGCACGTAAAGACCAACTGTGCAGCCTTCCGTTCAGTGGACTCCGCGGGCTTTTCCGCGGAGGTGAGCTGGCCGGGGCACGAAGCTGACCTTTCACCTCCATCTTGTACCGAATGAGTGGAGTTGTGCCTCTGCTTACCGTACACACATTTGTTACGTGTACAGTGAACATTTTACGTGCATCCTTTACGACTAGAGTACGGGACGCAATTGTCGGATACTGTTCTTTTAAAGTTATTGGTATGTCAATATTTCTTTTAACTTTTTGTACCATAACATTTCCTTAGTAGCCCGAAAGGCCAAAGACGTTAAGACATATATATATATATATATATATATATATAACCGGATGTCGCCTCGTCTAGTTCGAGCAACATACAGCTACAGGCAGGATTTTAGGTTGTCAGTACTTGCTGGTTCATCAAGGACCATAAATCACTTATTATTATTATTATGCAACAAATTACACTATTAATGTTAATTTAATCAATATATTACCCTTTATATTAATAAACTGTATGTATAAAATGCATACTTCTTGTAGTTTCAGTTTATGATGCGCTGTTCACAATACATATGAATACCTTAGCATGTAATGACACTATGTTCTTCCGATTACGTTGTATTTTGAACAGTTATAGTATTGCCCTGTGCAATGATTAGTCTATAGTGTAATATAACAAACACTCACTGAACTCAACAAAGTTGTTTGAGTATATTGCAGTACTGTGCAACATTAACACACGTCAGTCTGTGGTAAACGCTGTTCATCGAACTAATAACACCTTGTTACTGTTAGTTACGATATACTCATTAACGTCTGCCTATGAGTATTGAAATGTATCTACTGCCTTGTGCAGTGATTATGATGCTTAGTTGACTGTAACACTGATTGCATTGCAACTGTATGCAAAAAAACGGTCTGCCGGCACAGATCGCAAGTTTCTACGCGTCGTTGGCTCGGAGTTACGCACGGTACTGACTCGCACCACGCCTAACACAAAGGAGTGGCGCCAATGACGTCATTTTCGCACCTTTAATCTCTAACCCAGGCACTGGGGGTGCAAGATTATGCAATCACTAGTGACCAATATTAAATAATAAACGAAGGCACGAATTAATAGACAATTATTAAACAAAAATTCTGGCCCTGGAATGTACACCAGAGGTTTATAATCACTTGAGTAAGAAAAGTGCTAATATGAGCTGCCGTTACTTGCCAATCAGCTTGCGGCATCAGTTCGCTGGCGCCTATGTTATATGAAGCACTATTTTTCCACGAGTCGTGTTACAGCCTTCGGTCCTGACACTCATCCTTCCTGCCTGCACTTAACTTCCAACCAGCAGCAACTCGAGAACCAGACTGCCTATATGGTAACCAACGCTATCGTCGTGAACTCCTGATGATGGGCACAATGGTACCCGAAACATGTTGAGCCTGACATAAGCATAAAAAAGTAATAAGTGGTATCTAGTTGGATTTTATTCTTCAAGATGATGCACGGTCCAATACATATCAAATTTTCATGAATATCCGTACAGTGGGCAGCGAGTTGTTCCATGCGGGTGGACGGACAGACATTGTCGGATGCAGTTCCACATTTACCACTGTCGAATTGTGTTGTCTGCAAAGGACTTCTTGTGACGTAAATCTGATCATACGCCGCCATGACTCATTTAAATGTTACTTACTGAAGTTCATACAGTCAAGATGGTCAATTTCAGTCGAACCAACACTTCACCATAACCGACTTCGGGCATACTGTAGGGATATGCGTGTGGTTAGGGAATGGTAGCGGTCGAGACTTATGGTCTGGAACTAAGAAAATTTACTTTCGATCCCATCTAGATGAACCCGATGACGTACACGGCATTCTTCGGAATGCTGCAGATGGCACAGGCGGCCAAGCGTTACGTTAATATTCACCTTCGTAGAAGCTGAAATCGGGGAATGAAAGTCTAGTGTCGCCTCCTAGAGTGGTCGATAACGTGGCGCTTAAAGCACAAGACAGCTACTATATTGCAGGATAGAAGGGGCGTAGAAATACAGACACTTAACATTCCACATCCTGTGTACGTGCCCTGTGTAAACCTTATCTAAGGTAAAGGCTTCAGTTGCGTCCCAGACAGGATCTAACCGCTTGATATTTCTGAGCACAGATTATAACCATCTTGTACAGAGCAGCCTAAGACTCGGATGTGTAGAAAACCAAGCCTCTGACGTCGTTCGGAATCCACGTTAAAGCTGTAATTCACAGCACCATAAACACGACTAAAATGGAGTGATTGTGTCAGATGAATCGTACGGCCTCATTAATGGATTACTCTGCCGGAAGAACAGAGGCCAGGAAGCTTCTGAGATCGTAAACAAAAGCATTAACCACAAACATTTCGCTTTAAAATTCACAAAGGATAATTGATACGTCAATGCTTTTCTGAAATTTTTTATCACAGCAAATTCCATAGTTTCACTGAAGCTATAGACAGACAGACAGACCATATGAACATGCATTCCATAGACTCGCGTTTCATGTTTCACAGTGGCATAAGCAAAGAACAGAACAAGTGGATGGAACGATTTGGTCTTCACCGTCATGCAATATCATGGACACGAGACACATTAAAACACCGGGGGGTTCCTATTCCACCAGGCGAAAACATCGACTTCATAAAGCACATCTACGTCTAACAACCTTCCTGCGTATATGGCACAATTACACTCTGTTCAGAGCGGCACGTCCTTCAAAGCGTGAAACAGTGGCCAGTCCTACGGATAGTTATTGAATTACATCAGCAAATTTACTGCGTAACAATAAAGCAATAAAATTATATCTATCGAACACAACTTACAATTTTATTAAGGTAACTTACGGCTGCAAAAATTACTGTAAACAACACAAAAAATAAATCTGGCCCTATAACCCCAGATTATACAAACAGCCGGCACCCTGTATAAGTGCTGCACCATTCATCATGCAGCAGGTCAAATAAACACACAGATTCCGTTACATAACCAACCACCGCGGTGCACCTGTCAACGGAACCTGTAATTCTAGTTTATAGGCCACATCATAGGACAAGACGCACGACAAATTTGGTCGTGTAACTAACTATCCCCCTACTTGTGCCTAATCAAGCCGCCGCTTTCTTAAAAAGCTGATCCGGCCGTCACGGCAAAACGTGCAGCACTGCTGCTTCGTATGGTTCAGGGTTGAAACTTTGGTCTGAACACTGGCTATCCTAACAGGGTTTGTTTAATCGTTTTTTCAACCCATACAACGCAATTCTAAAATAAAACCCCAAGTTACGCCATGTCTACTCCTTTCTACGTCAGCTCCAATCCATTATTCACTCATAATCGTACCAACTGATTCTGTATAGTCTAGGATCCTGACAACTTCTTTAACGTTTTAAAGACGAAGACTGTTCTGCATTGCATTTAAAGATTCAGTTCGTACCGCGCAGTAAGCACAGTCCGTCTCGGTTATAAAAACCAGTCAGTTAATGTTGTACACGGAAATAATCGCTATTTGTACTGAGATCCATAAAAAACATGAATAACAATGTGTGGACAGAAAACAAGAATTTTTTTTTATCTTAAAGTTGGTGGTACATAAAGTAACCACTGGACTTTAAACGCCAGGGATTATGGGAAAATTCGAGAGAGGAAGATGCTCCCTATGTTTGGGTTAGGAGAATCCCAGAGGTGTATAACTAAGTGTTCAGAAACGAAAAACGGGGGTGGAGAACTTGTAGCAGTAAATCGTTGAGAAGGAACGATAATGTAACCTATACGGAACTAAATAAACTGTCCATATGTAATAGGAACAGGCCTATTTAAAATCATTAGGCAAGTGGAAAATATAGTGAGATACATTCCTTACTGGAAGGTATGGAGGAATACAATAAGAAACAATGAAACCATTGCAGAAGGAAAGAAGAGACTGTAATGGTACAGTAGGGTACAGTATATGTTACAAAATGTGAGAGTAGACCAATGTGCAAAGGTACTACTGCAAGAATACGTACGCAGCCAGAAATTTGGGGGCACAACAATTTAAAATCCGATGAATACGGAGAAGTAAAGCACACCTCTCCTTACTGAAGGCTATGAGACAAGGCAATATCAGACGAAGAAAGTACTGGGAGAACAGAGGCGGCTGTAATATCTGCCTGCCAATAAACTTTCTATTCTTCGGCTTGCTGCGTGTGTTTTGATTTGTACTGCTCTCCTATATTTCGCCATTTATGTGCATTATTCTCCCAACGTGTTCTCTCTCTCCATTCTTACAAGTAACACCACGCCCACGAAAACACTCTGGCTTCGTTTGCCTGAGATCCGGTGCTGAAGACGAGCTGTCAAAACTGCGATTTCTTTCAGACATTACAAGCAGATGTTGCGGTAGTACCGTAAAATGACCACAGCCGCTTCCACCGTGTCCTCTTCTAATCACCACTCACAAACAGTCCACCATTCAACTTCCAATACTATAAGCAGAGTCAACTGGAAAGGCAACAGACGCTCAGCTGGCCACTGAATCGCCGTCTGTTATGAATCCGGGAGGCTGATCGCCGTATTTGCCAGTGGACTCGTACAGAGTCACGTGGAGTCTAGTCCATATCCTAACCCTATTCCGCAAAGACCAACCAAATATCTTAACACTACATTCTCACTTACAACACCACCATCCAGTTCCTTCCTTCACTTCAGACTTACCGACAGAATTCCTTTACCCATTTCTCAACTATCCCATGCGTGCTGATACAGTACACAGAATTTCAAGGCAGTGTTTGGCAACAGTTGTTGCTATAAATCTTACATATATGTTTCGGTATCGCTGACGTTAAAGAATTTAAAATGTACAAACGTGGGAATACCTCTAACGACACCCGTTCATTCTGGTTTGTACGAAAAGTAAAGTTGTTTCTTCAAACGTCACGAAGGCATACGGGGGAGCGGAGGTATAGTCCCACTCACTCAACTTCGGCGCCATATGTAGGTCAGTGGTCACCTTAAACCCCGGCCAATTTACTGTGAAAAAGAGTCGCCCCTATCCACGTAATAGAAGGTTGGGTGGGCCCAAGATCTATCTCTAAACCTTTGGAGAAGCGAAAAATCTCTTGCCGGGCGTCTCGTTCGTAGCCTAGTCACTACACCGAGTGCTGTGACCTGGCTCCTCAGGAATATCAGGTGACTGGAAAAATACATACGACCAAACATGAACGAAGGCATATTCAAATTGTAATTTCGTTTTCAATATGAAGAAATTATGTTAAACTCTCCGACATGTCACACACAGGACACTGCGTCACCATTCCCAACTTCAGAAATTACACTCATTGTCAGTCTGTCAAAACGTCGCTAGAGCTGCCCATTCCTGCTGGAACTGACGTGATGCAACCATAGAGCCGTCGACAGGAAGCAGCGCTTCATATGCAAACGGGCAGCTCTGTACTGATGGCCCAGTGGAGCTTCAGGATGCAGGGGAGACACATTTCGCCACAACCTGGCCTGGGGTGTCGAGATTACCCGGAGGGGCCAACGGGGATAATGACAGTGTGTGCCAGAACATGCAGTACACGGCCATAACTCCGGCAGCATGGACCTAACACAACTTCCGCTCGTTATGACGAACGGTATACATACATACATACATACATTCTGGCAGCCAGGACAGCCCGGTCTCTACAGCGACTAGGCTACGGGTTATACGGCCGAGGAATCGATGTTTGATTACCGGCAAGGGTAAGAGAATTCTTTCTTCTGCAACAAGTCAAGGCAGTTTCTGGACTCTGTGAACTTTCTTGGCGGCTAACCGGCCAGGGCGTTAAGCTGAAAACCTATCCGCACCCACTCAGTGTCTACGTTAAGAATGACCGAATACACTTTCGCTCCTCACAGGTATTCACGGTGTGGCGCTTAATTTTGCACTGGGGAAACTTTACAGTTTCATTTCCGTGTGTGGGTGTGGCGTACGTGCGTGCTCCCAACGCTTCCACCAATTCCAGGGTAGCAAAATACAATCCGGGGTTCCGTCGTTTACCCCACGTCATACATATAATTGTTAACAGCACAAAACACACTTCGACCGCCTTCCTGCTTGTGCCGTAATTAGGAAATTGCAGCTTCTAAATGCCACGTAGCTGGGATGTGGGACGAAGAACCAAGGCGCGAAGCTGTCTTCTCTCGAACATACCGGGATGCTGATAAGTCCTTAGCCCGACCAGGACGGAAGCAAGCTCGGAAGCATGTCAGGGACGCGCGCGATTTCAACAATATCGAGACGAGAGCTGTCATCAAGTTTTTTTTTCCCCTGCAAGGCAAGGCGCCGAAGGAAATTCACGCCATTCTGACAGAAACATTAGCTTGTTTCCCTCCTGGTGGGGCTAAGGACCTATCAGCACCCCTGTAATTCTGTGCACAAGCAATGAAATGAAATCGCAGTCTTACCCAGACTCATGGCGAAGATAACATTAGCGGTGGTGGGAAAGTAGCGACTGACATTGGTAGCAATATTCAGCTGCTGCCTCTAAATTCACGAGGTCTCTGAAGGGTCCGAACCCGTGTTTCTGAGATGGTGTTATCTAACGCGATCGCCCATCAGCCCCAGTCAACGTGTGTCTTCCAACTCGTATACCGCAAGTCTGTGAGATGGGCCGATAAATGCCGCTAGGAAACTGAACGCTTTCACTGTCCAAAGGGCAGATACAGGCACGTTTCGGGAGATGATTCTAGTCCGTGTATACGAGACTGTCATGCTGACAGCTGACCTCTATGCCCGAAATTGGTAGCAATGATCGACATCGATCCTAAAACCCTCCGCAAAATGAAATTGCAGGCAAACCATCGGATTACCGAAAGTTGAACCCACTTAATAAGACAGCGATTAGCACATAGCCTAGTGCAGTACTGTTATGTTTCCGGGTTCCACACTGGTAAGTGTCACTAATACTGAAACGAAAAACACGATAACACTGCTGACATAATCAGAGCATGTATATGGAGGTGCAGCCACCTCTCGAAATGTCGACAATATCAAACATATATGCTTCTAAGTCAAATATAACCGCGCTGTAAATACGCTACTGAAACAGTGTTCTTTAATAAACCGAAATCTGTCAAGTTCTGATAAAGAAAAGGCAGTCCACCCGATGCCCAAAATGTCGCATAGAACACTACTCGTGTTATTAATTCCCGCTCATTCTGCAGCATCCTAGCTTACCCCAACTAGAAAATATATCGGATTACGTACGTAGTACTGTCCTAACAACTGACACGACGATGCAAAACAAATGTCCTCAGAGACAACAGACCAAATCAACCACTCAGGGAAGTACTGTCTTTGTGATAAAATAACCGCATTGGCGAAAATTGCAATATCGTAACCAAACCAAGAAGGACAGAAACCCTGAAAATGGCACGTCTGAAACAAACCACAGGAAACAGTTCAGCTAATAAAAATCCAAACATTGTAAAGGGGGAAAGAACAGCGTCAAAGGAATAGCTGTCAGACGGACGGGAGTATTACATGTTGGCTTCCGACACACTACAGCCACATACGGCGATACAAACCAAGTCTTCCTAAGAAACGGACCTGTGTTCCACTGAAAGGTTGATTGCACTAAAAATAACGATGATTCCACTGTAAACGTAGCCTGAAGTCGGGTAAGGTGTAACCGATACCAGGCTACTTGCTGGAAAACGAAGGAACCGTAGTTCGATTCCTGACTGTTCTCAAAAACGTCCAGACTGGTTCTGAGGTTCACCTAGCCTCCTATGCAATGAGTACTAGGGTCTCTTTCACCGAATAGTAAAGGGGATGGGGCGTGAAGCTAACCACTCACCTCCATCTCGTGCCAACGTTCACACTGAGTTCAAAAGACCAGTTTGCAAAATTCCATAAATACCGAATTCATGAGCTTCAACTCTCTTCCGAAATAAATATATGTTGTTTAAATTACTTTAACAACAGGGGTTTACAGTGTCAATGTATTTAAAAAGGAAAATATGTAATCAGTAGTAACTTGACGTGTCGTTAATTTTACAAACATTGCAGTTTCTGCTACAATTTGCAGGTGATATTTCAGCAACTATAAACTGCGAACTGACACATGGCTAAATGTAATGGCCCTCAATGGGCTTCTACTGATTACCACAAATCTGAAGCAGTCATTCGAGAGACTGGGCCCAATTGTGAGGATAATATTGGCATTGACCGCACAAAAACATGTTGGTTTACAAATCGGATATGGAACCAATGACGTTTTAGGACTATTACGAAAATCCCGATTCCGATGCAGCAAGGCTGCACAATCGTCGACCACAAAGAGGAGGTACGACAGAGGAACCAGCGGACTAAGAACGATACTACGATGCACACACTGAAACATAACTGAATCAGAGAAAACCCCTGAATATGAACATAATAATAATAATAATAATAATATTATTATTATTATTATTATTAACTACAATTGGGTTGTTAACAGGTGGCAGTGGTTATTGTATGTGTACAAAACATGAAATTGGTTACTACTAGATTTAAATCGGGAGGGCTACATGAGAAGCATGTAGTGGCAACTTGGAATCTTCGGAACCATCTCAGCATTTGCTTTTAGACACAGGGAAACCAAGAAAAACCTGTGCCGAGGTGGCCG
>Ga0123354_10006054_pt1 | contig 17839 bp, 20 predicted proteins | sample TergutLab28metaG_2_FD_97872 | JGI IMG/M metagenome (GOLD analysis project Ga0123354, IMG submission 97872) | Labiotermes labralis P4 segment gut microbial communities from Petit-Saut dam, French Guiana - Lab288 P4 | ecosystem: Host-associated > Arthropoda: Insects > Digestive system > Gut ...
CTTTGCTTGCTTGGAAGAGCGCCAGCGTCACCGCGCCCGGCAGCCCGGTTTTACCGACGGTTGAAAGCCCGTTGAGGCTGCTCGCAGGGCAGACCTCCGTGACGGATGCTAACAATCCATTATTCAATAGCGATGTAAGGACCATACAAGCCGGCAACCCCATTGCGGAAAAATTGCTGTCGGTGGGTGATACCGCATATACGCGCGCTCAACTTCTGATGATGAGGCGAACGGCTGGGGAATACACGTACTCCTCAAGCGGCGCGGAGAAGACTGATAAAGTGCGCGGAGTAGCGCTCGCAGATTTGCTGGGGGGGGTTCCCGACAGCGCGACGGTCGATTTCAGCGCTGCGGACGGTTATAGCGTGAGCGTAAATGGCATGACAAAAGGCGAGCTTGAAAATAAGAACGCCGTGCTCGCTTACGAGACACAGACAGGCGGCAAGTGGCAGGGCATTTTCACTACGGCGAAAAACGACAGCAGCATCAAGGGGTACCTGACGCTCTATATTGACGGCGCAACCCCGGTCAAGAAGATAAACAACATAACTGTTTCCGGATTGCAAAAAGAGACGCAGGATCCGCCAGCCGGGCTTTCCGGGGCGAAACCATCATCTGATAGCGGCAAAGGCAGAATAGTCGGGACGACTGCGGGGATGGAATACAGCGACAACCAAGCGAACTGGATCGCTTGCGCGAATGATTATACGGAAGTGCCGCCGGGACAGTATTATGTCCGCTACGCGGAGACGGATACTCATTACGCGAGCGTGGCTATAATGGTTTCGGTCGCGCAGTACCAAGCTTCCGCGCCGCCGCCGGTGGCAGGGGACACAGTCCTTTCGGTGTACAACGGCAGCGTTAAAGTCAAGGACTTCACCCAAAGCGATATCGACGGCATCAGCAAAACCACGAACAATTATTCCACTATAAATACTTGGCCGACATACAGCGATTATATCGGGGTGACAGGCGTGAGGATAGCGGACATCCTGTCGGCTGCGAAGCTTAACCCGTCGGGGAGCAATCAAATCACATTCTACTCGTCGGACGGTTATTACTCCACGCTTAAAGTCAGCGATTTGACGGCGACGCGCTATTACTTTAACTCCGCAGGCTCAAAAGGCGCGGCTGTGCCCGCCGTGATAAGCTTTGACGCTGACGGCGGGAGGCTGTACTTAGGCCAGCTTACTGCGCAGGAACAGACTCAGCCGGCATTTGTCGGGATGGTGGACAGGATAGTGATCGGCGGCGCGGCTGGCAGTTGGGGTGTGCCGACGGCTTCGCCCGCTTCAGGCGGCACGGTAAGCGAAGGCGCCGATATCAGGCTCGCGCTTCCGGCGGATTCCGGCGACGCCAAGATTTACTATACATTGGACGGCACGGCGCCCACAATGGAAAGCGCCATGTACAATATCACAGGGGATCGCTGGATCGGTCGACCGGGCGTATCAGAGAACCCGCCGATTAAAGCGCCGAGCGACAGCCCGTTTACGATCACAGCCCGCATCATCGGCATCGGTAAAAACGACGGGAATACAGTGAAATTCAATTATAACGGAGCGACGAGCGGCAGCTCAAGCAGGGTCGGGTCGTCGGTGGTTATCGAAGTTGACGCGGTGCCGCTCGGCGACATGCCTGTGATCACGTTCACGACGGACGATTTAAGCGATAAGATCAAGGAGGCCGCGGCGGACAGCAGCGGCGCGCTAGAGCTCAAAATAAGCGCGGCGGATACGGCGGCTTCAATACAAGTGGAAATGGAAGCGGCCTCAGTCAAAGAAATGATCGACGCGAACTTGAAATATCTGACCGTAAACAGCCCTCTCGGCTATAACGCTTATGATCTCGCGGCTCTGAAATCCATATACTCCCAGGGATCGGGGAAAGTAACATTCATAATCAAAAAAGTCGATATTGAGGGGCTGAGCGGCGCGATGAAGGCGGCGGCGGAAGGCAAGGACGTTTATGAGATGATCGTCATGCAAGGCGGCAAGCAGATCGATGACTTCGGTTCGGGCGCAGTTATCACGCGCCTTCCATACAACCTTGAAACAGGGCAGAGCGCATACGGCGTGAAAGCCTGGAGGCTTGGCGACGACGCGAAGGTGACGGAGCTTGAGAGCGCGTACAACAGCGTTCTCGGTTATGTGCAATTCACCCGGAGCGGCAATTCATACTATATTGTGGGCTACGACGCTAACGCGGCGGAATGGGCGGACAACCCGTTCGCCGATGTAAAACCGGGGAATTGGTTCTTCGACAGCGTGCGCTTCGTCTATGAGCGAGAGCTTATGACGGGCACGAGCGCGGCGATGTTTAGCCCTGACATGGCGCTTACAAGGGGCATGTTAGTCACGATACTTCACCGCCTTGCGGGAAGCCCCGGCGTTTCAGGGATTGATAACTCATTTGACGATGTAGCCGACGGCGCTTGGTATGCCGACGCCGTGTTATGGGCGTCGGATAACGGAATAGTTTCCGGTTACGGCGGCGGCAAATTCGGACCCAATGACGCTATAACCCGTGAGCAGGCGGCGGCTATACTATACCGCTACGCAAACTTCGTGGGAATAGATATCAGTGCTGACGTCAGCTTATCAGCCTTTTCTGACGCCGGCAGTGTCTCGGCATACGCGGCCCGGCCAATGCAATGGGCCGCCGCGGCCGGGATCATCCAGGGGAGCGATAATAAGCTTGACCCCAAAGGCAACGCTACGCGCGCTCAGGTGGCGGCCATATTAGAGCGCTTTATTACAAACAACTTATAATACTTGCGAATATTATTACGGAGGGCGACTGAATGAAAAAAATTAAATGCGCGGCGGCGCTATTGCTGACGCTGACCTTGGTTTCGCTGACCTTGGTTTTGGCCCAGGCCGCGCCGGTGTTCGCGGAAGACATGGCATTGACTATAACAGGCGACGGTGTGGAACATGAAACGACGGTCTATATATCCGATCTGAAAGGCATGACCGGGCAGATGTCGGAAAACGCTTATTCCGCTTGGAACACCTGGCCGTCGAAAAAAACATATTACGCTGAAGGCGTCCCGCTTTCGGAGTTGCTAAAGCTTGCCGGCCTGAAGGAATCCGCGACGACGATAAATGTTTCAGCCGCCCCTGACGCAAGGGGAAACGTCGGATACAATTGTACATTTTTGTTGAAGGATTTGCTGGCGGAGCGATATACGTTCGAGGGGGCTAAGACTTCCGTGCCCGCGATAATAGCGTTAAAATTCGGCGAAAGCGGTTTCGACAAGATGGACGATGTCGATATGCGCCTCATATACGGCCAGCTTGCGTCTCAAGAACAGACTGCCGCCGGGTTTGTGCAGTCGGTGAGGACCATCACCGTGACGTGCGATCCTGTGCGCAGGCTGCCGCAACCCGAGGCGCAAGCCGAAATCCTATCTGACGGGCAATACTCCGTCAGTCTGAGCAGCGGCAATGTCAACGCTAAAATATATTATACGACAGACGGTTCAGCGCCGTCGGTAAACAGCGCCATGTACAATATAAGCGCGCCCAACTGGCAGCCTCAGCTTAACGTCCCGTTCAAAGCCTCCGGAAACGCGCAGGTCAAAGCCATCGCAGTGGCTTCGGGATTTGCTGACAGCGATGTATTGAGCTTCACCCCCGCGTCATTAGGCGGCGGCCTTGTGACTTTCACCGATGTGCCGAAGGACTATTGGGCGGGGGCTGAAATCGAAGCCTTGTCTGAAAAAGGAATTATCTCCGGCATGGGAGGGGGCTTGTTCGCCCCGGAGCAGACTCTGACCAGGGCGCAATTCGCCAAGATGATGGTTCTCGCGGTAAACGGAAAAGAGCCTTCCCCGGCGACCGCCGGGCAGTTCAGCGATGTGACGCAGAGCGCGTGGTATGCGCCTTATGTGGCTGAAGGGGTCAGGCTCGGCTTATTCAACGGTTTCGCGGACGGGAGTTTTCACCCGAACGACGCTGTGACGAGGGAGCAGATGCTCGCCATAGCCGTGCGCGCGCTGCCTGACGGCGAAAACAAGGCCGCTGGCGGCGGTGGTGCTTTTGCGGCGGACGGCATAAGCCCCTGGGCGAAGGGTTATGTTGAATACGCTTACAGCGGCGGGCTCATAGCAAAGGAAATGCTCGGTGAAAAAGACGGCCTGCTATATTTTGACGGCGGCAAACCGGGAGTCCGCGCTGAAGCCGCGTATGTGGCGTATAATATGATGTCGCTTATGTGATATTTTGTAATGTAAGGGGCGATTTATGTGTGGACGCAGGTATTTTTACGCGGCGATAATGTTGATCTTTGTCATGCTTGCCGCCTCATGCGGAAGCGGTGCGCATGATGGCTCCGCCCAGGGGCAGGGGACTGCTCAAGGGCAGGGAGCCGCTCAGGGGCAGGATGCGCAAGAGATATCTGTCTCGGGCGACGGCATAGACGGGGAACTGACGTTTACCTTACCAGAGCTCAAAGCCATGCAAGACGCGGTCTTTGAGCACGTTTATTCAACGATCAATAACTGGCCCGCCGCGAAGTTTTACGCCGCGCGGGGGATACGTGTCGCGACTGTTCTGAAGGCGGCGGGAGTATTGGAAACGGCGAAGCTCATAACTTTCCGCTCGAACGATTCCTATGAAGTCACGCTAACGCGCAGACAGCTTTTGGAAGACGAACAGTTCTATTTCCCTTCAGTTGAAAGCGGAAGCGGCGAAGGGGCTGAAAAGGTTGAACCGATCCTCGCTTACGAATTCAAGGAGGGTTCAAGCGACATGGCAAAGACCATGCCGGAGGAGTTTTGCCTGATTATCGGCCAGCGGAACTATGCCGAACATACAAATCCTGCGTTGGTTGAGAATATTAAAGAAATCGTTGTTTCAGCCGCGCCGCCGGAAAAATGGCAGCAGGCAGGGATTTTCCCCGTTTCAGGGCGCGTATCGGCGGGGGACAGCATAAAATTGCAGCATCCTGAATTCGGGTTGGTGAAGTTGTTTTACACCGTAGACGGTTCCGACCCCACGGAGATGTCGGCCATGTATAATCCGAGCACTTATCAGCCGGAGCTTAACAAACCGATAGTGTTCAATGAAAGCGCCGTGCTTAAAGTGCTTGTCACAGGCTACGGGCGCGAAGACAGCGACATAGCAGTCTTTAATATTGAAGTCCTGTAAGGTGTCGATATGGGAGATTTATTTTATGATTAAAAAGAGCGGCGCTCTGCTTGCGCTGATACTGATGTTGCTTGCGATTTCACTGTGCGCCTGCGGAAGCGCCGCGCCGGCTGAGGGAAGCGGCGATCCTGATTACGAATCACAGGCGATCACAATAGAGGGTTTGCCGGGCGGCACGGCGCAGATGACGGTCGCCGAACTGCGGGCCCTGCCGCAATACGACCTTGACGCAAGCTATCAGCGAACCACCGGAATGACCGAAAGCTTCAAAATGCGGGGGCCGTACCTGAGCGATGTGATAAAGTCGCTTGGCGGGAACATAGCGGATTACGCCGGAGTCGGCGTTGTCGGTTCAGACGATTACTATTGCCTGTTGTCAAACGAAGTGATAGCGGCCACCCCTGACCTGATGCTGGCCCTCGTGATCGACGGCGAGGCAAAGCTGGGCGAAGACAAAGCCCCGGCTCAACTTGCCGCGCAGGGGCAGTTCGGGCCGTATTGGGTGAAAAAGGTAGATAGGATAGTACTGTATGAGGAAGTGCCGAAAAAGGAGATCACTTCGGTTTGGGCCTTTGACAGCCTTACGGAGGGGATCGAGCCGTATTTCTACGAATACTATGGCAGCAAGGACGCGTCGATAGAACTGGCGCAGATATTCTCACGCTTTGATAATGTTGACAGCCAAGCGTTTTTCACGATGAAATCCGCTGACGGCTTCAAGAAGAACGAAGTCATCAACATGGTGAAATCCCGCTATTATATCAAGTATGAAGGCGCTGACGCCCCCACGAACATATCGCCGTATATCAAGCTGGGAATGAACGTGCAAAACATCGCCTGGTTTTCCACGAACGCCGACGCTGTGATATTCCTCGATGAAATGATGAAATACATGGATACGGAAAATATAGGAGGGCAAAGCGGCATACCCATGAGCGAGGCGCTTTACGAGGTCGAGATGCAATCGCTTAAGGATAAAACCTTTGAAGTGCTTGGAACCAAAGGCGAAAAAGTAACTGTACCGGGAGATGATTTGACGAAAGGCATACTTGCTCCCGGGCCAGACGGCTCCATTCGGGTGCTATGGCAGCCGGGGAGCGGATATGAAGACATAGATAGGCTGCTGCGCATACGCGTTGCAGGCGGCGAGGTTCAACAGGGGCAGACACAGGAGCAAACACAGGGACAGGCGCCGGGAAACGGCAATGCGGGGCAGGAAGCGAATGCTGCCGCACCGGGAAAAGAGGGAGCGGCGGAGCCATATTCGGTTCAGGGCGACGATACCGTGCTGACCATAAGCGGCGACGGGGTCTCTCGGGAAATGTATTTTACTCTGGATGACCTGAAGCAAATGAAAGCGGGGTACGCGGAGGAAGTGTATTCAACGCTGAACAACTGGCCGACGATAAGCTTCACCGCCGCCAAAGGCGTTGATGTCAACTACCTCCTTAAGCTGGCGGGCCTTAAGCCCGGGGCGAAAAGCGTACGGGCGGAAGCGATAGACGGGTATTTCGCCGATTTCACCGTAGAACAGCTGACAGGTCCGCTGTACCGCTATCCCGATATTGAAAAAGGGAGCGCGGCAGGAGCCGTGCTCGTAAAACCAATGGTGTCGTGGGCGTTCAATAGCGATTCCGCCGATCTCGCACAAGCAAGGGATGACGATTTGCGTCTTCTTTTAGGGCAAAACGGCCTTAACGACATGAACACAGCCGCGATGGTAAAGCAGATCGCTAAGATCACGGTGAGCACGGCGGCGGCGGACAAGTGGCCCGCGCCCGTTTTCAGCGTTCAGGACGGATCACTGACTATACAGCATGATTTTCTGGATCAGGTGAAAATATATTATACGACGGACGGAAGCGAACCGACTGTCGCGAGCCCTGTATATAACCCGAGCACGACTTATTTTCAACCGCAGTTGATCAAGCCGGTCGCGGTGGAAAACGGGGAAGTCGTCAAAGCTTTCGCATCGGGGTTTGGCAGATATGACAGCGAAGTCGCGGTATACACATATGAAGGGCAATAACCGCCGGGTTTTACGGGCTTGCGCTTTTATGCTGACATTGGCGTTAGGCTTTGCCTTATGCGCTTGCGCCCCCGCCACCACGCAGGCAAATGAAGGGCAGCCGTTTGTCTTTCTGTTCATGAGCGACACGCAGGCTGACCCACAAGCGGGGGATTACAGCGGTTTTGGCTCGCTTTTGAAGGCGGCGATCAGTAAAAACAGCCCGTCCCTTTTAATTTTCGGGGGCGATACCGTAAACGACGCCGCCGACGAAGATGAATGGGGTGATTTTTGGCGTTCGGTCGGGGATTCATTAAAAGGCATTCCGGTGGCCGCCGCCGCAGGCAATCACGACGGCTCAAAATATCTGGCGGGGCGGTTCGATTGGCCTGCTTCCGCGCCTGAAAAGCGGGGGCAGGGATATTTTTATTCATTCGATATGGACAGTATCCATTTCACAGTAATGGACGGCAATATAATGGGCGCGGCGAATGAAGAGGATATCGCTTGGCTGAAAGCGGATTTGAGCAGCAGCGCGGCTACGAATGCTGATTGGCGCGTCGCGGTCTGCCACCAGCCTTTCTGGCCCGTGGCGGCCATACCGAAGGATATGGCGCGCGCTCAAACCCTGCGCGAATATTTTCTGCCGCTTCTTGAGGAATACGGCGTCGATCTGTTGCTTGTGGGGCATGAAAATGTTTATTCGAGATGCGAGCCAGAAAACGGGCCGCCACAGGTGATGACGGCGTCGGGGGGCAAGGCGAGCTATGCGACGACCGAACAGCCTTATATAGTGAAGACGGCGGACGCGCCCAATTACGTGCGGGTCTCGGCGGACAGCGATAAGCTTGAGATCACGGCTTTTGACGCTTCAGGCGCTGCCATCGACTCCTTTACCATAACACGGGGGGACTGAACATGCGAAAGCTTTCATATGCCGCGATCATGGGCTTCGCGTTGCTTATTTTGTTCATGACATGCGGTTGCGCGCAAAAGAAAGCCGTGATCAGCAATGAAGAAACAGACGCCTTTTCTTCGATATCAGGCGTTTCGGCGGAAGACTTCCGGAACGTAAGCGATGAGGCGCTCGCCGGCGGGCGGGGTGAAAAATTTCCCGCCGTCAGCGCGGTAACCCGCACCGAGGGAGGGCTTTACGGGTTTGTTTGCGATCCCATAGCCTATAATGGCCCGGTTACGCTTGCGATCGTCATCGACGGGGAAAGCGGGACATGTGTAGGCATGCGGATACTTAAGCACGAGGAGACAAAAGAATATGTGCGCGATATGGAAAACAGCTGGTTCACAGGCCGTTTTTCAGGTAAGGGCGTTGAGAAATACTTGCAGATCGCGCGTCTTGAAGCGAAGAACGACAACGATATCGTTTGCATCACCGGCGCTACCGTGACTACCGAGGGGATCGTCAACGGCGTAAACGCGGCGTTTGGCTTGTTTCGGGAATATGCGTGGCAGGAAGAAGCGCCGTCCGTCCCTTATAAAGTGCGCTTCGACCCCGGCGCCGGCGACGGGCCCGTTGAAACGGGCAGCATTGTCATAAGCGCCGGCGGCGCGGTTCTGGGCGAAATTTCCCTTGATGAAATCAAGGGCTTGCCGTCGGTCAAACGGACCATGAGCATACATTCGTCGACCGGAGACACTCAGCACAGTTTCCGTGGGACGCTTCTATCAAACGTGCTGGAACTTGCGGATCCGGGGATTACAGGCAAATACGGATCGCTTCGCGCGGTGGGCGCGGACGATTATATGTCCGATATAACGATGGACGAGGTGCTCATGGAAAACAACGTATACCTCATGTATGAGGACAACGGCGAACCTCTGCTCAAGAAAAACGGGGAGCCGGGCGCAATGCGTGTCGTAGTCCTGGATGATATGTTCGGCCAGCGTTTCACCAATTTCATGACGGAAATCGTTTTGGAAGATGAAGTGACAAAATGAAGAGAATGCGAATCAAAGCTTTGATCTCCAGCATGTTGATCCTGCTACTCCTGGCCGTTTCAGTCAGCGGAGCGATCCTGTACTTCGGAAAAACAGGGGTAGTCCTCGGATTTACACGCGCTTTCCTGCTGCGCTTCCACGCATGGTGCGGGCTGTTGTTCCTGGCGTTCGGCGCTTGCCATCTGGCGCTGAATTTTAAGCTTTTAACTCAAGAGATAAGAAGGCTGTATGGACGGCGCTGAGAAAAGATTTTTGGAAAGGTTCAGCCTCTTTGAGCTGATCCTGCTGGCTCTCATAGCGGCGGCGGGGATAGCGGTGAAACCTGTCGCTGCCGCCTTATCGCATATCGTAACGGCCCCCCTGCTTATCCCGGGAGGCGCGCTTGCGGGCGGATTTTACATGCTCTTTGTGGTGCTCGGCGGAGCGCTTGTAGGGAAAAGGGGGGGCGCGTCGCTCGTCTGTGTCATCCAGGGAATTGTCGTCCTCGTGAGCGGCGTATACGGAAGCCACGGCGCAGCGAGCCTTATAACCTATATCGTCCCGGGATTGCTCGTCGATCTGCTTTGGATCATCTGCCGGACGGATGGCGCGTCCGTGACAGCTTGCTTTTTCGGGGGTATAACAGCCAATGTAAGCGGATCTGTCCTTGTGAACTTCATATTTTTCCGTATGCCGGCGATACCGCTCCTATTGGCGTCGGCTTTAGCGGCCTTGTCAGGCGGTATTGGCGGGGTCGTCGCGTGGCAGATTGTAAAGCACTTTAAAAAGCTTGACATTTTCTCCCACCCCGACAGGAGGCGGACTATTGGGTAAATCTGGTTTTATCGTTATGATATCCGTCATTTTTCTGCTGGCAGCCGTTGTTGTGTTGTGGTTCATAAACGACGGCGGCGTAAACCGCGAGGGGGGCGGCGAGACCATAGCGATTACGGAAAGCGGCGAAACCATCGCCGATATGGATATGGATTACATTAAAAGCCTTGAAAGCGCAACATTTAAGGCCGCCATCAGAAGCAGCGCCAATAAACCGGAAGATGTGGAGTATACCGGCGTTCCGCTAAAGAGCCTGCTGGAGGGCAAGGGGATCGCGCTTGACGGGAAAACGCAGATCGTCGTAAAAGGCATAGACGGATACATGGCTTCGCTTTCGATGGACGAATTTGAAAAAAAGGATATATACATAGCTTACGAGATGGATGGAAAACCTATGAAACCGAAGGGGCAAAACGGATACGGGCCTTTTCAGCTCGTCATACCCGGCGATTCTTTCAGTCAGAGATGGTGCAAATTCGTATGCGAGGTTGAGATCAAATGACCGCGTTGCTCGAAGCAAAGGGGCTGTCCTTCGCTTACAGCGGACAGGAATGCCTGCTGAAAAATATCGATTTCAATTTGAGCAGAGGTGAAATAGTCGGGATCATGGGTGATTCGGGGAGCGGCAAGACTACGTTTCTCAACTGCCTCGCCGGAATCATCCCGCACATTTACGGCGGCGAACTGAAAGGAAGCGTGATGTTGCTGGGGGAGGATATCTCCGGAATGAAATTGCCCGGCATAGCGATGAAGCTTGGGGTGCTGTTTCAAAATCCGGATACGCAACTGTTTTCGGGGGCGGTGGAGGACGACATTGTTTTCGGGCCCGAAAATCTTTGCTTGCCGTGGAGTGAGATAGACGGCAATTTGAAAAACGCGCTCGCGGCCGCCGGGATCGATGAAGATAAAAGGGCGGTTCCGCCAAAATCATTATCAGGAGGGGAGGCGCAGCTCGCCGCGCTCGCCGCAGCCATTTCTTTAAACCCGGATGTACTTCTGTTTGACGAGGCCATGTCACAACTCGACCGTTACGGCGCGTATGCCGTGCAGGCATGCGCCCTCAAGCTGAAGATGGAAGGGAAAGGCATCGTGATGGTCGAACACGACAAAAGGAGACTCAGGATCGCCGACAGGATCTTATACCTTGAAAAAGGGGGCCTGCGCTGTGGATGATCTGACCGGGAAAACCGTTGAATTTAAAAACGTGTTTTATTCGTATCCCGGCGGAGAATTCGCGCTGGCGGTAAACGGCCTGGTTTTAAAGACGGATGCGATCGCTTTCATCACAGGCGATAACGGCAGCGGGAAAACGACTTTGGCGAAGCTCATGACGGGGATCATAAAGCCGCTCAGAGGGGAGATAACGCTTATGGGGGCGAATATAAAAAGCCTCAGCCCTGGAGAGATCGGGAAGAGGATAGGCTATCTCTGGCAAAACCCGAGGCAGCAGCTTTTCGCGCAGAGCGTATTGGAAGAACTCACATTTCCCGAAGAAATAAAAAATCCGAAAATGCCGCCTGAGGAAAAAGAGGCCGGCAGGGAAGCCGCGTTAAACAGTCTTGAGTACTTCGGCCTTGCGCATCTGAAGGATAAGAACTGTTTTTATTTGAGCCACGGTGAAAGACAGCGCCTCGCCATCGCGGCCGTCATCGCGGCTGGGGCGAAGTACCTTGTTTTAGACGAACCGACAAAAGGGCTTGACGCGGGGTGCAGAAATACGCTGGCGCATATGCTCAAAACGCTGCGGTATGAAAACAACACCGGCATGTGCGTCATAAGCCATGACGAAGAGTTCACAGGCGAATTGCAGGAACGGGTGATAAGGCTCCGCAACGGGGAGGTCGCGGATGGGTAAGATGAAGGCTGACCCAAGGACGAGACTGCTTCTTGTGATATCGCTGACTACGCTCGCGGTTATATTTAATGATATCATCAGTCAGGCCATGCTGCTCCTGATAAGTGTCGCGTTATGCCTGATTTTCGGCAACGCTGGTATTAAACTGCTTGCGAGGGCGAAGCGGCTGCTCGGCCTTTTTGTGGCGGCGGCGATTTTACAGAGCGTATTCCGCGGCGGAGGAGGAGTATTGCTTGCGGTTTCGGGCGTTACGATATTCACGACCGGGGGGATCGAGCTCGGCGCCTGTTTTCTGTGCCGGATGGCGGTGATCATTTTCTCGGCGGGCATCATAGCCGCCGCTGGGAGCAGGGTCATGATCCAGGGACTAGTCGCGCTCAGGCTCCCCTACGAGCTCGCGTTCATGACGACCATTTCGATTTCTTTTCTGCCGATGATCGCGGCGGACATGAGGGATTCGCTGACTGCGCTTCAACTGCGCGGAGTGGAGTTCGACAAATTATCGCCGGCAGGCAAGGTCAAAGTATACAGATACCTGATCATCCCTGTGCTTGAAGGGATCGTCATCAAAGCGAAAGAATTGTCCTGCGCTATGGAAATGAGGGCGTTTCGGGCGTATAATAAGAGGACGAGCTACGTTTTACTCTCGCCGGGGCCAAAGGATTATATAATAGCGGCGCTGACTTTAGCGGGGTTTGCCGCAGGCCTGGTTTTGTATTTGGAGTTTTAAATGAAAATATTCTGCGTAAGCGGTGTGACAAAGTCTGGCAAGACGACTACCATAGAAAAAATCATAGGGGAACTTAAAAAGCGGGGGTACAGCGTGGCGTCCGTCAAGGACATACACGCCGAAAAATTCGATTTTGACACCCCTGGCACGAACACGTGGCGGCACATGGCGGCGGGGTCTGAGGTCGTCGTCGGCAGGGGATTCGATAAGACGGTGGTGATGATACCTGAAAGGCTTGAAATCGCCGATCTTCTCAGATGGTTCCACCATGATTTCGTTGTTATCGAAGGCGCGCGCGAGGAGCCGTTCCCTAAAATATTGACCGCCAGAACCATGCTCGAAATCGAAGAAAGGATCGACGGGTCCGTATTCGCCGTTTCAGGCGTCGTATCCGGGCAAAACATAGAAATCGACGGGGTCCCGGTCATAAACGCGCTCACGAATATCGAGGAATTGACGGATATCATCGTATCCTCTGTACCGGAGGCCGGGATTGTCTGAAGAAAAACTCAAGAGTAAAAAAAACGAGGTTTACAGGCGGGAGCGAACAGTAAACGGTAAAACGTATGATGTGGTCGAAAAAGAATTCACCGACGCCAAGCGATTTCACATGGAACACACGATTCACGGCCTGCTCTCAAAAGGCGGCGTCCCCGTGGCGCGCCTGCTTGGAGTCGAAGCCCCGTCAGGGGAGTTTCGCGGGAAACTGATATATGAATTCATAGACGGCGACATAGTCCTTGAGTTATTGTCGGACGGACACGTAGTAAAAGAAGCCCTCCTGCGCACAGTCGATTGGATGAAGCGCTTTTACATGGCCACGCCGTGCGAACCGGGCGGCGGACAGTGGCTTTTGGGCGATATCCATCTGCGGAATTTTATTTATCGCAGGGAAGGGCGCGAGGTATACGGGATTGATTTCGAGGACGCGGAGATAGGGATCATAGAGCGGGACGTCGGTAAATTGTTCCTCTACATAGCGACATACGAGCCGGAGTATTCAAAGCCGCATTTGGAAGCGGCGGAATTTTTCTTAAACAGGGCGATCGCTGAATTTCAACTCGATAAGGCACGCCTTCTTAACGCGGCAGCCGATGAATCACACCTCATGGCGGAAAGAAGAGGCGCGGAAATAAAGACGGACTTGCTGATTCCAATGATGGAAAGGAACTTCAAATGAAATACATGGCGCTTTTATGCGCATTGATTGCGATTATAGCCTGCGGATGCGGCGAAAAGCAAAATCAGAACGAACCGATAACGGCGAGCGACTTTCAGTTGGATACCGTGGTGACGCTCAGCATTTACGGTCAGGGCGACAAATCGCTGTTAAACGATGCGTTCGGCGAGATAGGCCGCTATGATAAACTGCTGTCCCGCACAAACCCCGGAAGCGACACTTACAGGCTGGAACAAAACGCTGGCGAAGGTTTTGTCGCGGTCAGTTCCGATACGATTTTTTTGCTAAAAGAAAGCGAGAAATATTCAAGGCTTTCAGGCGGGCTTTTCGATGTGACCATCGGCCCCCTCGTATCCCTCTGGAACATACACGACGGGACAGGGCATTATCCGACTGAAGAAGAGCTTGACAGTGCGATGGCGCTTGTGAATTATGAGGATGTGCTGATCGACGGCGACAATGCGATGTTAAAGAGAAAAGGCATGGCCGCCGATTTCGGGGCGATAGCGAAGGGGTATATCGCGGACAGAGTCAAGGAATTCCTGATTGGCAAGGGAGTGAAAAGCGGGATAATCAACCTCGGGGGAAATGTGGTTTTGATAGGCGGAAAACCTGATGGGGGAGACTTCCACATCGGGCTGCAGGATCCGGACGCGGCGACCGGCGAATACATGGGGATCGTCGGCATATCCGATAAAAGCATAGTGACGTCCGGGCCTTATGAGCGCTTCTTCATGTATGAAGGCAAGAGGTATCACCATATAATCGACCCCAAGACGGGGTTCCCATCCGACAACGGACTCATTCAGGTCACTGTAATATCGGACGATTCAGTTACGGGGGACGCGCTTTCGACCACGTTATTCCTGATGGGGCTTGAGGACGGCATGAAGCTCGCGGGAGATACGCCGGGGGTTTCGGCGATCTTCGTCACAAGCGATAAAAAGGTGTATCTCAGCAGCGGGTTTGACACGACGTTCAATATTACAAATCCCGAATATTCCCTTGCGCCGTAGCGTTCTGTTGCTCTGATACGATTGCGTCAAGTTCATCGAGGACGCCTTCGTCTCCGGTGAGGTGGAACGGCTCGTATCCGACTTCAAGCAAATGCAGGATATGATACAGCTTATCCCTCTCGACAAATTGCAAAGGGGTCAGGTTATGCCGCCGCATATATTTCCGCGCAATGCCTATTTGATAATAAGCGACATCATTAAATTTCCGTGTTTCCATATCTACACCTCCATCCAGCTTTCCCAATCGCCGGACAATTCCGCGTTCAGCATATCTTCCAAATAAGCCGCCGATTCAAGATACAGATACGATTTCGGATTCGTCAGCAGTTCGTAGGTCTTGGTCGTCATGAATAAGCGCATGGCGTCGGTCACAGGGATTTTTTGCTTTTCGGCGTGAGCGTCGGTAACTTGCGCCACGATGGATTCTATACAGACTTCTATAACATTATCATTGACTTCGTTCATCGGATTATTCCCCTTTCAACCAGGCGGAGCAGGTCTGCGGCGTGCTGCGTCCCAAAGAAGAACTGCCACGGCAGATTTTCCGGTTCTATGAGCGCAATCAGCGCGTCGATGGCTTTATTCGTCATAACCTGCCCCTTAGTCAGCGGCATGACGGTTTGGATTGCCGCGCGGGTGTTATCATTCGCCGTCGGTCCGATTACAATATCATACTCATGCTCTTTGGTTTTGCTTCTGCTCTCGCGGTTCAGAACCACGAACCGCATCCATTCTCTGTCGACAACGGTAAATTCTTTCACGCTAAGCGCCGCTAAATTATCAAGATTGAACTCATATGTGCACAGCCAAGGCGTGACGCTTTTTTTCACCCCGCGCAGCGCGAAGCGTTCTTCTTCAATAAACTTGTTCCGAATCGCAAGCCTCTCGGCATGACGGACATCCCGCGACGTGTAGAACCCCCGTCCGAAGTCCTTGTTCCATTTCCCTTTGGTAACGTCAATTTTGTCAAACTCGTAAATCGTACCGTGGTACAGTATGATGATACTTGCCATCATTGGCTCCTCCCCGCCACCCTAAGCTTTGCCGGAGCGGTACGAAGCGCTCCCATATATTGGCGGACCACATTTTCTAAATACAGCGTGCCATACGCATTGGGCTGTGTGATTAGCCAAGCGATTACATCTTCGGGGTTTATATCAGACAAAGCCTCTATATAAGTGGATTCCATATGGAACGGCTTAGACTCATCCAATGCTTCGATTGTTTTTTTCCACGGTTTTTCTTTCAGGAATTTCATATAAAGTTCACCAACGATTATGAAAGCCTTATATGTGTTACGTTCCATAATTTTCAACAATTTCGCGCTCAAGACTTTTTGTTGAATTGGTTTGAATATGCTCGGTTTGGTGATTTCCCATATGCTACATGATATTTTCTTGTTTATTACGTATTCGGAAATCCTATCAAGACAGGCTAAAGAAGCTTGCGGTGAAAACTTTCTGCTGTTTCCATTTGACAACCATTCAAGAAAAGAGCCCTTTGTATCTGTGAAAGCCGAAGAATCAGAACTCTCGGTAAAAACAGATATGGGGTTGCTGGGATTGATTGTTGCTGCCATTCTTCGGCCTCCTCTCGTCATTTTCTTTTAGTTAAAACAATACGCCCCGATTCAAGGTTGCATACTTGCCCCCCTGTTGATGTCCGCGCTTTTTCCACTGTTGACCCTCTCGTCGATTCCCGAAATTCGGAATTGCCATTGCTTCCCTATCTTTTGAGCGGGAATTTTGCCCTTTCGAATCCAAATGCAGATGGTGTCTTTATGGGCTTGAATGTGTTCGGAAATTTCCTCGATGCTTAACCATTTCTCGGTTTCTGTTGACATATAGGCTTTCCACTCTTCCATGTGCAATGGCAGGCATAAAACCTCAAGCAATTATACCACAAATTACCAGATATTTCAAGGCTTATTTTGAAATGCTTATGAATTGGTATGAATTGCAAATTCCCAAAGTAAGTTTAACAGTGGACGAGACGGTGGAATTTAATTCACTCCAGAAATAGGTGTTATAATAAAAACAGATAGTGGTTCACGGGGTTGTTTATATGGAGATGGTAGACGATGAACAAAATGTCCATCCGATTTTTCGATTAATAAAAGCTGGAAGTGAAGTCCTTACAAATTGTAAGGGGTTCAAACTCATGGTGCCTGATGGCAAACGTAGGATGAAAAGAGCGTCACAAACCCAACGCAAATAAAAACCCTTTTACAAAAAGCCATGACCGACAAAATTAACGATCGTGAAATATCTTATTCCCCGCTTGACATTTTACGTAATAACGAATATATTTATTTGTGTGAAATACTTTAATATTATGCTGTATCTATGTGACGGAGGGCTTTGATGAAAGGATATGTTACAGCCGAAGAAATGGCGGAGCGTTGGAATGTGTCGGTACGTCAAATTCAGTTGCTTTGTAAAAACGGCAAGATAGTGAACGCTTCAAAATTCGGCGGCGCGTGGGCAATTCCGGACGATACTCCGAAACCGACGCGCACGGGGGCCGTAAAACCCGGGCGCAAGCCTAAATAATAATCACTCTTGCGTAATGGAGGCTAATCGTGGAAAACCAAAGCATTGAATGGAAGCAGTCATGGCACGATGATTACCTGAACACGCTCTGCGGTTTTGCTAATGCAAACGGGGGCGTTATGGAAATCGGCCGGCGTAATAACGGCAAGTATTATCTGCGTTCGGGCAGCACAACGCAAGAATTGTCAGGCGCGGAACTTGACGGATTTATTCTGCTTGTTCAAGGCAAAACTTGGGACAGCGTCCCCGTGCCTTATGTTAAGTTCAACGATTTTGAAAGCGACGCTTTCAAAGCGTTCCGACGAAAAGCAATCGCGAGCGGGCGCCTTACAGCGCAGGATTTGGAAATAACTGACGAAACGCTCATGCACAATCTGCGGCTCGTAGAGGGTGATTATCTTAAACGGGCCGCAATTTTGCTGTTTCATCAAGACCCCGAAAACTGGGTGCCGGGCGCGTATATAAAAATCGGATTCTTTGAAAACGCTGCTGATATTCTCTATCAGGATGAAATTCACGGCCCGCTTATCACAATGGCGGATAAAGCGGAGGATTTGGTGTGCACGAAGTATTTCA
>Ga0123354_10006056_pt1 | contig 17838 bp, 13 predicted proteins | sample TergutLab28metaG_2_FD_97872 | JGI IMG/M metagenome (GOLD analysis project Ga0123354, IMG submission 97872) | Labiotermes labralis P4 segment gut microbial communities from Petit-Saut dam, French Guiana - Lab288 P4 | ecosystem: Host-associated > Arthropoda: Insects > Digestive system > Gut ...
CAGTCTGCCGGCAAAGTCATGGCAACTGTGTTTTGGGATCGAAAGGGGGTATTGTTGGTCGACTTCATGGCTCATGGGACCACAATAAACGCTGACAGGTATTGTGAGACACTCAAAAAACTCAGACAGGCGATTCAGAACCGGAGAAGAGGAATGCTGACCAAGGGCGTATGCCTTCTCCACGACAACGCTTGCCCCCACGTCGCCCGTCAAACCGTTCCTCTCCTGGATCAGTTTGGATGGGATATCATCACCCACCCACCCTATAGTCTGGACTTGGCACCCTGTGACTACCACTTGTTTCCTAAGTTGAAAGAACATTTGGCCGGAAGGTGCTTCAGCGAAAATGACGAAGTGAAAGTTGCGGTCCAACGCTTCCTCAACGACATGGCGGTGAGCTGGTATGACATGGGCATACAAAAACTGCCTCTGCGCCTACAAAATTGCATCGACCAAAATGGCGATTATATAGAAAAATAGAGGAATGTTCAAACTTTAAAATGATGTATAAATTATTGAAAATAAATGTTTCTTTCTATTTCTAAAAAACTTGAGACCTTACTTTTGAGATCACCCTCGTACTAGTGGTTTTATTGCTCCACCAAACTGACCCACAAGCCCTTGAAAAAAACTACAGAGTCTTATCACATAAAACTCAAGGTTTCATATCCCAACAAAACTTAACCCCCAAACCCTCCAAACATGAGTCTGATATAATCATTATACAATTCATGGTTTCATTGCTCCACCAAATTGAAACTCAACACCTCTGAACAAGAATTCTGAGTGTGATCATTACAAAGTTTAGAGCTGCACTTGCCTTCCAAAACTGCCCAGTAATGGCAACCCCACACCAGGTTCCTGGTTGAAGACAAACCCTGTATTCTTGTTCTGCACATCCAGGGTTAAAGGCAGTTCAAATGTTTGAAGTGGAAAATCTTCATATGGCTTCACGTGAACATCCAATGTGCTGCACACGACTGACACACTCTGCAACAACACATGAACAGCCGAAAATTTCAGATGTAAAGGCAAATGGACTGAAAGAGATATGAAAACAGATTAGATCAAACAATAAAGGTACAGTATTCAGGCTACAAGAACAGATACACAGGAAATAAAAAAACAAAGTGCCTTCAAAGTAGTCCCCCCTGAGTGCAACAAACTTTCTTCATCTTTCTAAAAGCTGCACAATACACAGAAGGCATCCAAAAGAACTATATTTAATTTAGCACTTTGTTCTACTTGATGTCCTTGATGCTGTAAAGTCTTTAACTGTTGGGGTGGTTTTCACTTTATGGAACTGACAGAAGTCAGCTGGTGCAAGGTCAGGGGTGTAATGCGGGTGGCTATCACCATCCTGCAATTCCTCCAGATGCACCTGACTGTCAAGGCAGAGTGAGTATGGACACTCTTGTGTGAAAGAAACCAGCTACTCTTCTCTTAAACTTGTGGCCTCACTTTCTATATCCAACTCAACTATGAAGGGGTGCTGATAAGTCCTTACCCCCACCAGGAAGGAAACAAGCTACAGCGACCAAACTCGGGATTTATTCAACATACTCCCTATGAAGTTTAGTACACTTCTTAGCCTATTGCTCTAACTTATGTAAGCCACTCAAAAAAAATTCAGAAGGTTGTCCATACAAACAGGTCTCCCTGGCAGCAATGACCTCCACGTCGGACGAAAAATGGAGACCTTTCAATTGTTTTTTCAGTCCAGGGAACAGGTGGTAGTCCGACAGGGCCAGATCCAGAGAATAGGGTGGGTGACCTAGACAGTGGAAGCTTAGGTAGGCCAGTTTCTTCTAGGTTGCAAGTGCCTAGTGAGCCAGGGCATTGTCGTGCAAGAACAAGACCCCCTTGGTGATCTTCCCGTGACATTTTTTCTTCAAAATGTCCTTCAACTGCACCAGCAGAGATGAGTAACATTCCGCATTGATGGTTTGGCCCTTTGGAAAATAATCAATGACGAGGATGCCATCTTCATCCCAAAAGATCAAGGCGAGAAATTTTCGAGTGGATTTTTGCACTCGGAATTTTTTGGGGCTGGGTGAGCTGCTATACTGCCACTCCATTGACTGTTGCTTTGTCTCCGGGCCATAGTGATACAACCAGGTTTTGTCCATGGTCACCAGTCATGACAGGAAATCATTTGAATCACACCGAAAAAATTCCAAAAGTTGCTCAGACAACTGGCACCTTTGACGTTTTGGATCTACGTTAAGGCATTTTGGGACCCACTTCACAGAGAGCTTCTGCATGTCCAAATCTTCATGAATGATGGACCCAACCTGCTCACGTGAGATGCCCAGTTGCTCAGCTATTGACTTAGACGAAATCCAGCAGTTTTCCAAGATTAGCTCATAAATTTGATCAATAATCTCCGAGGTGGGCACTGTTTTGTGTCGTCCAGGATGAGGAGCATCACAGGTGGAAAAATCATCATGTTTAAACTGGACCACCCAGTTTTTGATGGTGACATACGACTGTGTATGTTCCCCTAATGTTTCTGTCTGAATGGCATGTATTTCCTTTGGCACCTTGCATTGCAGGAAAAAAACTTGATGACAGCTCACGTCTGCATGTTGTTGAAATCGATCGCGTTGCCTGACATGCTTCCTTTCAGCCTTTGTAACAAGAAAATACTTGCAATTCAGCACATGAACAAACCCCTCTTCCCAACGACATGATCGATTTCATCCTACGACATCGGGAAGTAGGACGGGCTAAGGACTTACTAGCACCCCCTCATACTTTTCCTTCAGGCACAAGTGCTTGAGATGGCTTATGAAAAATCATTTTCACTCATGAAACAAAACAAGAGCTCCAACAGCATGGTTAATAGACACCATTTGTCATCAGACTCTGAAAGTGGCATCAATGCAAAATTTAAACATGACATTAATAAGCGAAGTGCAAATAAACTTGCCAATTTTCTAGTTTCTAGACAATAATCTCATAACAGGTATAGCAGAATAGTACTGCCATATTAACCTATTGTGTTTTCTTTTTAGCTATAGATCAGAATAAAAAAGAATATTTTAAAGTATTCAGAGCACGGTGGAATTTTTACAGCATTATACTACTCTATTCACTATTACAATTTTGTTACGCTACCCAAATCTATTATCTCAATGCAGCCTGAAAGCACACTTGACTTATTATATATGCCTGGTAATTACCCACACAAATCCCCAATTCAAGAAATAAATATGCACCCAAAAATTCCAAGTCCATAAGATGTACATACTTCTGCATAACACCCCATATCAAGAGATAAACCCCCCCCCCCACACCCAAATTGCCAATTTACACATTCACACAAATACCAATAAATAATATAAAATTATGCCCTGATAATCCCCAGTAAATGTGATAAATTTATACCCATGGTAACCTTATTACATACTAAATTTAATGTTTTCCATCCCAAAGTGTTATAACATATTAATGCGTGTCAGTCAATAACACAACAGCATGTAGCAGGCATAGTTGAGCCCGTTAAAGCAGGATAGCAGTACTGTCCCTAAACGAGCTACATTGGTTCGAGTCCAAGCATCGCCATATATATATATATTTGTCAAGGCCCTCAACCTGACTTCAAAATTGTTGGTGCAAGCATATTCCCCTGTTAGAGTTTAGGTGTCTGTTACTGAGCCTAGCAATGCGGTCAAACGGAGGAATGGCTAACGGTCAGGGGGACGTCAACTTGCACGAAACACTTTGGCTTGGCTTGCCTTGACACAACACTTTATTTTATATACAATCAAAATAGTATATTGTCAGGGCGATATATTTCAACCTTTATTAGGTCATCTTCAGGCCCTCTGGGAAAACAGATCCAAGACAAAATACAATTTTTATTGTATATAAAAGAGAGTGTTGTGTTATTGACTGACATATTGTATTTATACTTATTACATAATGCCAAAAAGGAACTCTGAAGTGATTATCTTCCATTGTTGTCAAAACTTATTCACCAGTTTCCTCATCAGAATCATCAATAGCAAGATCATGCATGGGGCATGCATGGTTATGAACTTTGAACTGCTTTCTCCATAATTGTAAGTGGTGTACTTAGTTTCTGGACTGGCCACAAGATCATGCCAACTGTTGGTAGCATGAAATGCTGTTGGTATGTATAGATATAGTGAACTCTGTTAAGTCACTTCATTCTTGGAATAAGGTCATAGTATGCATTCTTGACTAATGTCTTCTTAAGTACAAGTGCATGTTGTTCCATCCGCAGTTCTGGAATATCTAGAAAATGGCAGATTTGAAAGAACAGCGTGCTTACAACAAATTTTGCTCTAACTGTGGGAAAAAAGCTATGGAAACTTCTGAAATGGTGAAATCAGTAGATAATGGGAAGAACACAAGTATTAAGCAATTTCCCAAGTTTCAAAACTGTGTAACCTCTGTTGAAGATGCTGAATGCTTGGTATCTCCACCATCAAGCAAAACACATGAAAATGTGATGGAACCTGTCTTTCAAAACAGAAGAAACAAAATCAGGGAAGTTTCTAATATACAGGAAATTTCATTTAGGTCAGTTTAGAGCATTTTGAAAGACTATCTGAACAAGTGTCAGATTGCAACCAAATAAGTGCCCTACCTGCATGTGAAGGAGAGTCAATTTCTGGCTCAATCAAAATGACTGCCATTATACATCCTCCCTACACACCTCACTTAGTGCCATATGCCTTCTCTCTTTTCTGACAACTCATGATGGTATTAAAGGAAAGGTGATTTAATAATATTATCTCCATTCAACAAAATTGATGGATGCCCTTGCTGACTTTCAAACAGTGTACTGCAAGAAATGCTTTGAATGGTACAGCGATCACTAGGCTCACTTCATAAAGTCCCAAGAAGTCTACTTTGACAGGGATGTCATTGCTTAGAAGGTATGTCTTGTTGTAATGGAGAAATAAATTCAGTCTGAAAACTACTTGTTTTCACCATGTATTTGAGAGAGTGGAGTCTCTGTAAACAAGGGTATGTGAACCACAATGGTGAAACTCGGTGGGTGCCCTCACAAATGTCACAGCATACATGCCCTTGCCAATACCACCTTCAACAATTAAGTCAATGATGAGGCACACTCCAACCTCCTGATATGCAGAATAACATCAAGTTTAGACAGAGAGTGTAGTAAGATATTGATTAGATACATCTCACCCTATCCATTACCACAGTTACAAGTACAATAAAATTAAAAAAAAAGACATGACTCACCTTCATACTGTTATCTTGCACTTCTTCTGCAAGATTCACTAGAAAGAGCATAATAGGCTTCCTACCCCAACCTGAATTTAACAGAATATTTATCAGGTTATAAAGCTTCACAGCTTGGGCAGTCTGGTGACAATGATGTAGTTTGTATGAATATGCCAATATCTTGGACAATGCATCCCATTCATCATCATGCTTAAAACAACAATCTGTAAGCATAACACGAGAGTTGTTCAGAATGCTGCACATAAAAGCACAATTCAACTGTGCTTTATGATGCTTATTCACCAACTATGTTAGAGCTAAAAATCTTAAAAGTATGTGTTTAATTCAACAATAAGACAGTGATACCACGCAGTAATTTCAACAAATTGCTACTTACATGATGCATGAGACTTATTCAACAGGATTCCATATGAAAGGGCTCGCAGGCCCCTCACAATTTCAACGGATCTGTGGTGCCTACCAGGTGATATATTATGCTGTTTCAAGATCTTTGCACAGAGGCATGTAACTTGCTCGTAGACACTGTTTGAACCTGTCACCATTGTTAGCTGCAAAATGAACATAACTTAGCATTAAGGTATCGATCCAACTGCAAACAGAATAAACTGTAGAGAAGGAACTACTAATTTTGTACTTGGTACAATAAATGAAGGACCCTTGTGAAAGTTGCAGTAAATTATCATCTCTTATCACAGATCCCAACAAAGGGACATACCACAAGGTATTGATTTGGCTGAAAATGCACCTGGTGACATGTGTCACTCATTGCTGGCACCACCACATGTAGGTCCCTCAGGTCAAACACACACCACATCAAAAGAATTAATATACAACTTCAACTAGATTTTCTTCCATCTCTGCAGCTAGGACAGGCTTCTGACACATATTAAAGAGTCAATGTAGTCTGTCAATTGTCATTATTACCGACAACCATTAACAAAGAAAATGAACACAGACTTAAAATATGGCTCAGATGCACAGTAAGCCCTATACACAAGGAAGCAACAACAGAGTGGATCAAATTACATACTGACGAGTTTCCTAAGTTATACTGTACACCTAGTACTGTAGTGATGACGATAAATACACAAAAAATATCACTTAGAAGAGTTAGTGGGAATAATTTTAGATAGTGGCCATGGAGTATACTCCTTTCAATATACACATCTAAAGATACAATGTATACTCTAACTACATAAAACACAAACCCAGTTTTTGAAAAAAAAAAACTGATCTCATTTTAAGAGTAGGTCAGCTTATATTTGGTGACCATAAAAATTTCGGACATTCTTCGTAACATCGAGTGGTTTACTTCTGAGTTTTGACAGACTGTTTGGATTCCTAATATTCTTACAATTACCCTGGATACGGTCGCGCTGGCGTCTGAAATATGTTGGTGATAAATAGTATGTAACCATTACATTCTACGAACATGCATTTGTTGTCATATCATGTAAACTGAATTACGCTTTTCATGCACGGAACTTGAACATATTAACTACAGAGAAGTAATACTGGTTAGATTTGAAGTGGAAACCTTATATGAATATGGTACAGAACATTCCACTCATAATACAAAATGTGGTGACCGAGAGACCGTCAGCTTTCAAGGAACATACTTAATATTTTAAAGCAGGGGTAACCGAAAATACTACAAACAAATACTACTCCTACTCCTCCTACAACTACTACTAAGGATGTGTAGAAAAGTACTACATTCTCCTTTCGGTTTCTCTACTTCACACACCGAATTGTAACTGCCTCCTTTACACATTTAACATCGCCACGGCTAACAGGAACCTTGGCAATATGGCGACAAGCACGGACCATATATAACGGCGACAAGTGAATACGCTGTCTCACGTGTGTGGCGCTGCGCTCGCCTTAATTCGCCCTTTTGGAATCTAGAAATTTCAGGTAGCTCCTAGAATTCTGGAAAATCCGTGCACCACTGGATACAAGGAATAGTGATGACACAATGCTAGTGAACTGCTGAATGCATGCATATGTTTACAGTGGTGCATTAACAGCGGTATCACAAAACAAGGCGCCGTTCACACAATTACAAATTTACCAGTACACCACATCTGTCATATTTCAGTTAAAAGGGCTTGACAAATGTACAGATATTGCCACAAGCATGTGTTTCCACACCTGATCATTTAGCATCTATTTTAACAAGCACTTTTGGTCTGGAAAACACGTTTATGCCTTTTTCAAGCTTGTTCAGTTCCTTCTCAAGCTCCATCCGTCTGTTGCGCACATTTAGCGTGTTCATACCGATGGACAGCATGTTGAGCTGCTGAACCAACTCTGCATGCCCTAAAAGAAGTCAAATATAACAGATTTTCTCCTTAATTATAACAAGGGAAACAGTAGGGGTGTTCATGAAAACTCTTCAAAATCCCACTGCAGTGAAACAGAATACAAGTTTGGATTGCATCCACAGTTCCTGATGGGTTCATATTTCAAAGCTGGGATTGTTCCATCATTCTACACAGTTTCTACAAGAAACATTCTCTTACACCCACGGGACCCTGTCCGCTTGTAAGTCTCAAACTTTGTTTTTTTGTATTGTACTGGTTTGTGATGATCAAAAACTTTTAAAAATAAGCTTATTTAAGGAATATCAAACACCTTTGCAAGAACAAGTTGCATAGACCCATTAACATTTTAAAGCCTACTGGTTACGTGATGCACCACCAGTTTAACATCCAACAACTGTACGCTCTGCCCACAATGCATTTATGTGTTTTATGTTTATCTGAGAACAAACAGCGAATTGTGCCACTTACACCATAAACTGATTGGTGTTTATAACCGAGATGAAAAGTGTTTACAGCGCGGTACGGACTGGGTCTTTAAATAAAGCAGACTGTGCTTCGTCTTTAAAGGGTTAAACACTGGAGTTGGAATTCCTGAAAACTGTTGTGTTATACTGAAACAACATGAAGGATGACAGTGTAACACACGATACAGTCATTGCATTACTACAGGCACATTTCAACCTTCCAAGATTAAATTAAATATCTACATGCTTATTTTTTATTACATAAAGATGAAAACTGCGACTATGGCTATGTTTTGCTTAAGGGTTGAAGGATAAAGGGGTCATGGGACAGCCGGGCCGTCAGCGTTGCAAGCCTGAAATTTTGCAGATGGAATACAACTGATGTACATACCAGAATGTGAGCAACACAAGCACATATAATGATAACATGCACTTCTTCACAACCTTTAAGGATCCCCAGTATCATCTGTCTGAAGCAATTCCTTACTTTTCTTGAGCATCTTGAGAGTTTCCAGCCGCTCAGTCTGGCAACTTAACATGTCCTGGTGGACAGTCTGTGTCAGGCGCATCTCGCTTGCGCTGCTTTTTCTCCTTCTGCCATGCCTGTTGATGCTCTTGCAAATACCTGCCAAAACAAAGGAGCAGTTTCACACGTTCATCAAGCACAACCGAATATTTTACATATGGGACGTAAATACTGGAATTTAAGGTGTGTTTGTTGTTGAGTGTTGATTTCAGTTTTTTTTTTAGTGCGAGTTTGCTGCCACTTAGGAAAACCGGGAATTTAACTCTTTAAACGCCGAGTTAAATCCCATCTGCTGGCATTATTAGAAGCTCACCATATTCTCCACGTTAGCAGGATAAGGGTTAATGCGACGAATGTTGCAAGTAATTAATAAGATTTTGATTTGAACTTTGACCAGTGACCTTAACCCAGTATAACTTATCATGTCCCTATGACCTTTGACCTTGACTTCGTTCGCCGGCTCATATATATGGTCATATTATATAATCTATATTAGATATAATCTATAATTATATATTATTCATTTAAACCTTTTTGGGAAGGCGAGAATGTGTTTTATTACAGTTCGAAAAAACCAGAGTGCCTGGGATATTATGCTGTGATGTTCGACATTTTCGAGAACTGAAAAAAACGATTTTTTTTCGTTTCATAAAACCCAAACTTTAACGGGACGTCGGTTCCTTCACGGTGATTTCCGGTCTTTTGGGTAGAGGAAAACGCGATTTCTTTCAGCCTGAAGAAGGAGACCTTGCGCATCCATTTCTGGCATTCAGACGGTCTGAACAACTATTTCTTTCCGGTTCCTAAATCCTGGGGTTGAAAGGTAGGTGGGATTTTGCACGGTGGTTTTATGCGTTTTGGGGGTCTGAAAAGTCGATTCTTTACGATTCGGGAAACTCTAAGTAGGATCACGTGGTGATTTCCGGCATTTACGAGGATTTAAAAGGCGCTTTTTACGGTTTCGGAAACCCCTAATTTTCAGGGTCGTCAGATCCCGCGATGTGATTTCCGGCATTTTGGCGCCTTGAAAAGGTGATTTCTTCCCGATTCTGAAAATCCGGAGTTCAATGAGGCGTCAGATTTTGAGCGGTGATTTCTGGCGTTTTGGCGGGCTGAGATCGCAATTTCTTCCTATTCGGAAAACCCTGAGATCAATGAAGTGTGTTGTGAATTCCGGCATTTCGACGCAATGAGAATGCGATTTTTTTCCCGTTCCAATACCCTGAGTTTGAGGGAACTTCAGTACTTGTTCTGTTATTTCCGGCCTTTTTGACGGGCTGAAAAGGAGATTTTTATTGACTCGGAAATTCTGGAATTTATGGCGTGTGTTGGTTGTTACGTGTTGATTTCAATTTGGAGTGCCAGTTTGCTTCCTCTTCTGAAAACCGGGAATTTAAGGCGACGTATATTGTAAATGATTAATAAGATTTTGACTGTCAGAAAAAAAATCGACCTCAAACTTTTTACCTTTGACCCGTGAACTTAACCCATTTTATCTTATCATGTCCTATGACCTTTGACCCTTGACCTTGACCCAGTTCGTCGGCTCATATATATGGTCATAATTATGTATTATATAAATAATATATATTATATATATAATCTATATATTATATTTTATTGATTTGAACCTTTTTGGGAAGGCGAGAATGTGTTTTATTACAGTTCGAAAAACCCGGAGTGCCAGGGATATTGCGCTGTGATGTTCGACATTTTGGAGAGCTGAAAAAGCGATTTTTTCCTTCACGGTAATTTCCGGCCTTTTGAATAGAGGAAAACGCGATTTCTTTCAGCCTAAAAAAAATAGGAGACATCTACCTTGCGCAGCGATTTCTGGCATATTGACGGTCTGAACAACGATTTCTTTCCCATTCTTAAATCCCGGGGTTTAAAGGTAGCTGGGTTTTGGCGCGATGGTTTTATGCGAGTGGCCACAGACCGCTACGCTGACAGCCAGTGTCCACACTGCCGCGTTATCGCCTCTGCGCAGTCGTGCTAAAATTCTACAGGCTGCTCTGACTCTGAAACACGCAGGAATTTCATATTAACTTGTGTATAATTTTAGTCGTCGTATGCGCGTGCGTCCGTTGCCTTCTGTAGTTATTTGTAAGGGTCAGGCAACGATTGTATGATGTCAAAATGATGTCCAGATAGTCCAGGACTGCTAAGTTGAAACTTGGACAGAGAGCGGGACAAAGTGGAGGCAAAACAGAAATCGGCGTTGTGAGGTCAGTGGCTGTTCGAATGTATTCACCGGTCGCTAGAACTATTCAAAACAGACTGCATAGAGGTTTGTAGTGGCTGTCCCCAGCCTGATATTCCAATGCACACTTACTCGCTTACTGACGCTGTGTCGGACATTATTTAATGCTTACAGGCACAGCTGTATCACCAATGTATTTAGCGGATGGCGGCTAGTGGACGGGCGCTGTATTTAGGATTCACAGTGTTGAGCAAGAGGGAATTTCTGTTCAGTCTTGCGTCGGCGCTAGTTGAGGGTGGCGTTATAACAGGAGTTGACTACTTCAATTGCCAGTGGAACAAAGTGATTACCTCCTGTTCTGACTACTACTACTGCTGCTACTACTACTACTTCTTCTTCTTCTGATCGAGCTCCGAGCTGGTCTCCATGTATAAGGAAAACTTAAATTGTGATAGTGAGGACCTTCTAGTGCTATACCTCTACCATCAACACTCTAAGACAACTTCCTACACTTCCACCATATTGCCATTTGTGCCCACCCGAAAGCTTTTTCAGAGGAGCAAATAGACGTCACTTGCTGCAAAGTCAAGGCTGTAAGGTGAATACTGAACACACACGAAACCAAATTGCTACAAGGATGCTGTCTGTTGGGTGTGTGTGCACCTTGAGCAACAATTGTCTCTGTGTACACCTGAAGAAGCATCTAGCTGTTGCTGGAGTGTAAGAAGCTGTGTCATAGCCGTTCCATCACACATTTCTACTTTCTGATTGGCCTCAGTATGTATGTATTTGCATGTCACTTGATCTGTATTATGGTGAACAGGTCTTAGGTCACTCTTCACATCATGGCTTACTGTTTAATGGTTTTTTCGATGGCGAAAGCTTGTAGTCAATACTGCGATGTCTATTGGGATTCACGTTCAACCAACACATTAAAACTTGTGTTTTGTCATTAATTTGCACACCATATTCAGCCTGTTATATATGGTGTCTTTTGATCATATCAATATGTCTTCCTTTATGAGTAGTGACGTTCTGCGTGGTTTATTTGGTGTTGGGCATAAGCCAAGCTGCTGTAATTACTTTTATAAGCTAGGGCTTGTTCTTGGAACCTTACTTGGAATTGTCTTCCCTTCTGTCCAGTGTCAACAAGGAGGCAATTTTGGCACCAGGGTTAGTATTTGGGGCATTTATTTATATCTACATTTCCACTTTAAGATTCTTCCGATGTTGTTTTTGGATTTCTATGCCACACTTTGTTTCTGAAATAGCTTGGTGATGTGAAATTCTTTTCCTGCATATGTAAATGTTGCCCATTTTCTATTATTATTCTAATTATGGATGTTGCTAGATGGTTTTAGATATTGTTTCTCGATTGTCTGTTGTACTGTTCTTATTATGTTGTCATGGTAATGGTTATTGTAAGTTAGGATGACTTTTTCTTCTTCTTTCTTCTTATTGTTTTAAATCAGATAATTCTGTTTATTCTGTTTATTAGGGATCTGATTCTAGAAACTTCATATTGTGTTGGCTGGAATGAATCACAAGGAATTATGCAGTCTGTGGTAGTGGGTTTCCTGTAAATTGGAGTGACTACAGTGTGTTGTGATTTTGTGATGGTGATGTCTAAAAAATTGATTTTGCCATTTTCTTCCAATTCTGATGTGAACTTTAGTTTTGGTGACGAATTGAATTCAGATAACATGTCTTCGATGTCTGCAGATTTCTCAATGTAAATAACTAGGATGTCATCCAAGTACCTGAAATATCCTAGTATCTGTATTCTTGTAGGATTGGTATGAAGAAAACACATAATTTTGTGCGAGGAAAGATTGTTGATTCATGAAATGAAAAGTTATGGATGACAACCAAAACGATGATATTAAAATAAATTATTTTTTGCAACAGTAAGTTTTAAAATTAGTGACTGAGGCAGATTTTGCAAAATAAACAATAAAGAACAGACAGAAACAAAACACTATATTTGGAAACATCTGCTTTGTGTATTTGGGCACTCACAAATCATAAATAAACCACTCTTACTTCGTAACAGGTAATTGACATCATCCTGTATTCTGCCATGTCCATTCCCTCTGTTTATTATAGAATATACAAATGAGAATGCTTTAACTGTTACTTATTCTAGATTTGTTTTGGCTTATTACTAAACGTTCATACACATAACATTTACATTACATACCCTAAAAACAAGGGCTTGTAGTATGGTGCCCATCCAGACATGTTTTAAGTAACACTGGCAGCTAGAATACTTCTATCAAAAATCAAACATATTTACATAAATTTCCTTGGTGTGGAAGAATTCATGTACATCATCACCATACATAAAATCCATTCCATGAGCCAGATTAAAAAGGGCCATAGTAACAATCATTTACTGAGCCATATTCATACAGGTTTAAAGAATATCAAAAACAACCACAAATTCCAAGAAAGTAGATGCTACACATGACAAACATTTTCTGTATTACATGAACCCACACAGTAAGTGGAATTTCCAGCTATGTTCCTTACAAATAGCACAGCCTTGTAAGAACTGTATATAACTTCACTTAAATAACACCTCAGTGATCATCACTCGAGTGATTTTCCCAGGTTGTTTTCTTGCCTAAAGCTCTATTAATACAATAAAAACAATTCACAAAAATGTTATCTAGGTTCACATAGGAGTAATTCTTCTCTACACCATAAACAAATGTGACTTGCCATTTACATAATCTTCATGCACAAGCCAAATGATTCACAATCTCATATGATGTGACATGAACACTTCCTGTAAACCATAATTACGATAGAAGTTCATTCTGAAAAAAAAAATAATAGTTATAAAACCTAACAAATTGTCTTCACTCCTAAGATTATGAAAGAGCAAATACAGGTGCACAGTACTAATTGTTACATTCAGTATGTATAATATATCTATATTTTCATCGTACAATCCCCCCTCCCCAGCGCCATGATGGCATTAAGTACAAAAATATATTTCATTGCAAACACAAGGTGCTATATCCGATTCCTGGTTGCTGAATGCTTCTGTCTTTTATGCAATTATCAGCTCTGTACCGGCATATTCTAAGCAATATGCAAACAAGCAACCTTGACATACAAGAAGGAAAGTAACAACCCTGTGCCAGTATATTTAATGCTCTTGTGACTGTATTAATTCTCTGAGGCAACAGTCACTCAGAATATTTCAATCAAGGCCTATATTACAGTTTCAGTTTGCATGATTTCTGATGCCTACCGGTGGTGAAAAGTTATGCTGCCAATAATTATAAAATTCTTTAATAAACTACATAGACCAACATTTCATAATGTAATCTAGTAAAAGGAATGCACAGATACCCGAATATGAAACATCAATCACTGCATGCACTCTGCTGGGCAAACACACAGTTGTATAACTGAGAATGCATTGTGTTTTAGGGAACTGAAAGAAATAACAACCTTTAACAAATCAACTAATAAAATTAATGATTTTAGAAGTTCTTGTACAACTTTACATTAAAAGATGACTAACAAAGTTAAAAGATGACGATCAAAATAGTTTATTCATACAACTGTCACAAGAACAAATAGTTATGAACATATATCTCAGATTCTACCACCTCATTCAAATGTTAGGTGATTGACAAATTTGGCAAAATTTCTGCAAACACCCACTTTAAAGCATAAAAAATGTGAACAAATTCTGCACGTGTGTTACTAATGTGTGACAGCTATCAAGCACATAAACATGTCACTCATGCCAGATAACAATGAAAGCAGCATATTTCAGTCTCAGGCTTTGTAAGAATTCTGTGCACTTACGCACAATACAAACAATGATTTGGTTTGTTTGTTTGTTGGTGGGTTAACTACTGTTCATTTAACAATGTTGTCTCTTGCTAAGATTTATACAGTGTTGGTGGCAGATGTGAGCAGAGACCAGCACTGGAATGATATTGACGGGGGAAAACTGCAGCAAGTGGAGATACACATGTCCCCATTGCCACTCAGTCCAACAGAAAATTAAACATGGACTTCCCTAGAATCAAACCTGGGCTGCCATGATGACAGGCAACTGAGTAACTGTCTGAGCCATAGCAAAAGAATGAGGACATTGTTTCTGTCTATACCTCAATATTCATCATCTTGGAAAGCACCTAATTAGACCAAATGATATTTTCACAGGTGAAGTCTACTTTAATAGATGTATTGAGAAGTGTATTTTGGATTAACAATGATCCATCAAGACATGCACATTATGTAAGGACAATAACCGATTCTTATTTTTCCTCAAGGAACAAATTAAAACACACTTTCATCAATTTACCGATCCCAAAGAGGATGGTTTTGAGAAAAATGACATCTAACCACTTCTTACTTTGTGAGCCCCTGATCCATGATGATGACTGCAGAATTCCTGTGTTTCTGTTCAGTAACTAAGAACAGTTAGTAAATGGTACTCTGTTCAATTCAAGGTCATGAACCCAAGGAAAGGGGGACAAGGAAGTGACAATAATCCTGTGTTACTGGTTACATGTAATTATTTCAACTTCTCTACGCCTTCAGACCAGTGGCATAGATAAAGCCACCAAACACCTCATAGTGCGGGGGGAGGGGGGGGGGCTGTGGGACCCAGAATATACAGAAAACTAAAACTGTTGGTGGGATCCTTCAGGAAGGATACCATTCTTCTAACAGAATGCAGTATTCTAGATTCCTGGTATGAGACTGGGAGTAACTTCATTAATAACTGTTGGGGGGCCGCGGATTACACATCACTTGTGGGGGGGCCGATAGTTATGTACATTACTGCTTCAAACTTGAAGGACTTGCTTCCTGCACACATACACACACACAGACACACACGCACACACACTATGACCTGGATCAATGATGTCATTATCAAACTGTCAAAAGAACAAAGAGCACCAAAATGGCCTGAAATTTGCTATCATAAATCTGACTACTTGAGTTACAAAACACTCAAACAAGCATAACACACGCTGTGTCAAAATTTGTGCAACATCTCATTACAGAAAAATAAAGTAAAATTTCACTCTTCAAATAACAGCAATATTACAGTTCATTCAACACAAATACCATTACCATAATACCTTTAGGCAAATCACAATGCAGGTCACAATAGAAATATAGGCACTGTTACTACAGTTCTTGCTAAAATAACACATTCAGTATATACATATATTTTAAATCTTATATTTGGGAAGCCTGAGTTGGTATAGTTGAAATTACAATCTATGTAGGAAGACAATCTAATATGAAACCTTAAAGTTTTGTGTGATCAACTACTCTACACTACACAGACTGAGCATCTCAATATTTTTGTCCCTGCATAATCAATGTCAACAGTGCTTCTGAAACTTTATTGCAATCAAAGTGTTTCTTTCAGAACACTTTCATTATTGGCCATAATACTCATACATATACGTACGTATGACAAAACCACAAAGTAAAATGTATCTGTTACCCCAGTACACACTGTCCGTTGTTAAAAGAAACAGTCACATTACACAGTACTGATTTAAACTTTTGTTTAAGAAAGCCAATTTTCTTGGCACAGCTTAACAGCAGTCATTTGTGTTATTGCAGTTACAGCACAGAATTTTACCTCTCATGGTAGGGTTACCAACAAGCTCAAGCTTTACATCAACAACTACACATAAAACAAATGACTTGGCTAATCAGAAGTATTACATGTTCAGTCCAAACACAAAAAATCTTATTTATTTAATCATAAAATCAGCAGCACGTTTCAGCCCAAGACAGCCAACTACAGAATGTTTACAAGAATAAAAAGGAAAACAATTATTGTTCTATACTTCTATACAAGCCATCTCATCAAGAAGTGCGAACACTGCCCTTATATTATAACATTTTTTCATCATGTTATTTTATACACTTATTGCGCCAGTCTTTTTAAAAATCCCAAATACAAGTAGTTTTACCAATTTTATTCTAAGACTCTTTATGTTATCTATTTCTACACAACAACTTGTATGTGAAGTTTTGAGATCTCAATCCTATACAACTGTGTTTCCCTTTTTATTCTTGTCAACAGCCCCTTGATGGCCATTTTGGCTGGCTGAAACATGTTGCTCAATGTATGATAAATATTAAGATTGTTGTTTGTGAATTGCATATATTATATTTCTGATTTCAAAAACACAAAGGATTAGCTGTCTTAAAAAAAAGACTATGCACCAAGTCATAAAAAATAGAAGATATGCTTGAAAATGAGTCTGTCTGGTAATCTAACTTTCTTTTGCAGAAATATAATGCCACTGACTGATACTTTCCACACTCATGTATCCTTTTTTGGATTTTCATAAATTATCTTGTGGAACTCTGGCTCTAACTGGTAAATGTGATGTTAAAGTTTTTGTTCTGTTTAACTAAGCATCATGACATGGAGGCATATGGAGAGCAGAGAAACAGCTCAACACATTATTTTAATGCATGTACCACGCATCATTATACTGTTCTTACTAAAAACAACTAATGCACAAATATATCACATATCTTCTCTTTAAAAATGTTCACTCCGACATGTTTCGACACCTCTGTGTTATCCTCGGGGAGTTCCAAAAGTTGTACTTTGCTAAGTTACATAAGTTCATAAAATTAAAACTGTTAAAACTGTAATTCTAAAAAATTATTCGATGAAAATACATAAAAATATTATTTGGTCGTTGCTGTGTGAAACTATGCAGTCTTTGCGACGTTACAATATCTTGTGCAAGCGGTGTGTTTATGTGGTTGCTCACTATACCCCTTGGTCAATGTAACAAGACAACATGTCACATAGTCCAATTCCCACCCCTACTCAGTACACACCAGACCAACACACAAGCAACAACAACAAGGGTTAAGTCCATCATTACATAAATTCAATATACAGGGTGTTTCACTACTTTAGGGCATAATTGCAGGAGGTGATTTCCTAGGTCTTTGTGATCAAAAAAGTTCATACAAACATGTGTCCGATTTTGGACGGTTACGGAGTTATGACCGTTTTTTAATTCCCGTACACGCCCTCGTGTGAACCGC
>Ga0123354_10006057_pt1 | contig 17838 bp, 15 predicted proteins | sample TergutLab28metaG_2_FD_97872 | JGI IMG/M metagenome (GOLD analysis project Ga0123354, IMG submission 97872) | Labiotermes labralis P4 segment gut microbial communities from Petit-Saut dam, French Guiana - Lab288 P4 | ecosystem: Host-associated > Arthropoda: Insects > Digestive system > Gut ...
GGATAGCCGAGAAATAGTGGATAGGATTAATATTTTTATAATTAAGAGTCAGGATGGATGAAAAGGTGGATAGTTGAGAGATTATAAAAAAGAAAAAAAAAATAAAAAAAAAAAAAATAGAAAAAAAAAGGGGGGAGGGAAACAAACAAACAAAGTCACAGACTAACATTTTACTACTTGGCTTCAAAACTTTGTAGAGTATCAGTGATGATGAACAATGAATTATTGAAGGTCTACTCTTACCACACAGACTGAAGATAAGCTGTAACTTTTAAGATGCTAAAATGAATTGGTGGAGGAGGTAAAAACACTTTAGATTTACATCAGTAAGGCATTTATGGACCAGGTAACTCTATACAGACAATTCTATCCACTGTAGCACAAAAAATAAAGTTCTTCTTAATTTGCTTGGATGTTTGACACTAGTGGCACACCCTGCCATGCATCTTACGTAAGTCTAGACTTATGTCAAGTCTGCACCACATATACTTTTCCATATACAGCACATTAAAAAATTTGAAGTGTTTAAATTTTATGTTACACTCAAAATGTTGATTTCTAATACTGGGGGCATTTTCTACAAATTAACACACGCTGCACTCAAAGGTTGCACTGCAAAAGCTAAGGTACCCTTGTTACAAAATAAACATACAAACAATAACTGGAATGTCACTACAAATCCCTCGACTGTGCACTTTTGCAAACACATGTGCTCAGCATATGTGTGTGTGTGTATATATATATATATATATATATATATATGTCAGGCAGGGTTGAATGTCTGGGGAATGGAACCTTACATAATTTGGGGAGTATCTATATATGACAGTTCTTGGAGAACAAATATTTTATGGTGGTAACTGCCATGGATAAGGTGAAGAGACTAAATGAGGAAAGACAAGCAAAGAAGCTACAGAGAAAAACAGACACAGGAACAAGAAGAGTATAAGAGAAGACTGACGAAGACTTTGACACAGTACAATTATCCTAGTGACAAAGACAATGCATGGAATAAACATAGACTGTTACCTGGTACTGCAAAGCATCTTGTAAATGGATCTCCAGTGTTGCCTACAGCACAGCTACAAATGGGATTGTGATTGACAACTTGACAGCGAGCATTCTGACCACATGTGCCTGGACATGGATCTCGGCACTTGCTGGCAAGACAAGCCTGTGTCAGTGGGCATTCTGCACTGACCACACATTCTGGCCGACAAGATGGTGGACTTCCAACTAGTCCAGGCTGGCAAGAACATACAGCATGGTCATTCACAATATGGCATATGCTGTTTGGTCCACAAGGTGATGGTTCACAAGGTCTTGATGGAACTGCAGAAAAGTTGAAAACAAAGTGTTACAACAAAACAGCAGCAAAATTTGTGAGAACAAACCTATTTGATTACTGGATTTTGCAAACTGTGGTGTTATTTAGCATTCTAAGGATGATATTATAAAAGGTCTCCCTTCTTCTGGGATATTGTCTCTGGACAGTGGCTGACTGCTGCCTGATGTTTTCAGACAGCACGGTGGTCTCACCTTCAACAGTCAACATGTATAGTAAAGAAATTTACATTCTGACCCTTCAAGAAGAGACCACCATGCTGTCTTGAAAAGTCAGGCACACAACACACAGCGATGTGTCACCATATCCCACAAGTATAGAGACCTCAATTGCATCACTGTAAAGTCTAAAAACTTATATGATCTTACACAATTTCTCTGGTCTGGTATTAGAAATACTCTAACATTATACTCTTTACTGGAAGTGGCTCAGGATGTGGTTAATGGGCTTCTATAATAAAAATGGATTCCATTACAGGTAATTTTGTTTATCATTTGAATACTGTAATTGCATACTGTCCAAGGAAGAACCGGGAACATGGAGATGGTTAATTATACATTCTCTAGTACCCTTACTATAGTGCAGCAAATATAAAATGTTTTTGTATTATGTTTCCTAACTCATTTATTTTAAGTAGTCTTTCATTCATAAGAGTGCGATATGGAGTCAATATAATACAAACTTGCCCATAAAATAAATTCTGCCATGTTATAGTGGCATCAAGTATCTAGTTTAAATGTTTCAGTGTGATGTATGGATGAGTGCATGGAAAGCATACCTCATACAACTAAGTGAAGAGTAGATTGTACTATCAGTATTTATTGGGTTTTGGGAAATTCCACACACACACACACACACAACTGTGTACTTGTTCTCAGAAATCAGTGTGTGTATTTCAAAAGAGAAAAATGTGACACATCTCTAAACACAGACTAGCACAATAATGCGGGGATACCAGTATGCTGTCAATAACATCCATATTCACAAACATATGGATAACTTATATTGTATTTACAACAAAATAATTTAACAGCAAATACAGGTTAACTTCAAATTTATTTATCCGAATTTTGAAGTAAATCAAACGAATACTGCCCCCTGGCAGAAAGTCAGCAGTAACTAATTTTCTTTTTATAATTTATCCTGTTATGGTACAGCACATTAAAAACATGTTTTTAAATTTTTAATAACTAGAATGTAGTGATACTTTGCAATGACAATATTACAGCTCATGAGGTTTAATTGTGTTCTCTGACAGTTAATATAATTTCAGTATCATAATCACTTCTACAATTACTGACAGAGGTTATGAATGTTACTCACCGGCTGGTAGTGGTACTGATCTGCATGATACAAATGGATCACCAGTAGTGCCTTCTGGACAGCTGCATGTTGGTATATGGTTAACAACATCACAACGTGCACCCTGTCCACATGTTCCAGGGCACGGATCTATACAGCGCTGATTACTGCAAGCTTTACTGTGTGGACATTCTGCATTCATGGTGCACTCAGGGCGGCAGTTGGTGTAAGGATCTCCAAAGTAGTTTGGCAGACACGTGCACTGACCGACATTACACTGTGCATTGGAACCACATGGTGATGGATTGCAGAGATCAGTCACAACTGGTTCTTCAACTGTAAGTGCCATAAAACACTCAGTAATGTTGACAGAGAGAATACTTGGTCTATAACTGTACATCTATTGTAAGTACTACAGATAACATACATCTTCCATTATCTTTCTCTTACAGCAATCAGTTTAACAACTGTGGACTAAAGATGGCTGCTCACACATTTCTATAAGCATTTGTACTGTTAATATCAGTACAAGAAAAGTAATGTGACTTTTTTTTTAAAGCATAAAAGGTTATGTTAGCATCTAGGAATGCAACAGCATTTTTCTACAAATACCACCCCATATGAAAATTCTTGTTCCAAAGCTATGTGTACATATTTTTATTGAGGATGTGCTGAAGGGTTTGAATTTGAATTGTTGAAGAATTCATTTAATTTACATAGAATCAGGTTTGTAAACTTAATTTAGAGCAAGGTAGTATAATAGTGTAAAGTATATTACAGCATCTACAATCATTTGCTTGTATCACATTAGCTGGATAACATCCCATGTGAATATGTAACACCATACACTTCATTACATTTATCATTCAATTCTTTAACTGCATGAAGAAGGCTGATTCCTCCAAGGTACCATAACTACAATATGGTACCACCTTACACACAAACCACAAGTGTTTGATTACACACAGTAGCTCATGACTTAATATCTTCAACTTCACGATTTCATTGCTAGTCAGAAATACCATACAAATGCAGTTACCATTCTCATGGGTTATAAATTTATCAGTACATGAATATGAGAAAAAGAATTTGAGAACAATTACTTGCATAAAGTTTCTGTTACTGAATTTACAATAAATCTTAAAAATGTCAACCCTAAGCCTCAATACACATCCTGCCATGCCTGTGAGAATTTATCCTGATCACTGCTTCCTTGGTTGATGATTTGTCACAGTGGTCCTCAACAATGGCTCCCCATATCTGCAAACCTTAACCCCCTCTTTTTCTACATATAAGGGAAGAGAAGAAAGATTCTACATACCACAAGAACATGGAAAAAACAAACACACTGCTCCTTCACATTTTAGATGCTGTAACCCATGTAAAGGACAATCCTAATAAAAAAATGCAAGCTATTCACTTGATTCACAGACACTTCAGGGCTGAGACTGTAGGGGGTCACCTGGAACATTTACTGTCAATTTGGCAATAAAACAGGTACTTGCTCCACTCATCATCACCATCATCATCATCATCATCATCATGTCATCATTGTCATCACCACTGCTGCTGTCATCACCACTATCACACCATGAACATCAACATCATCATCATCATAACATTCAGGTAATGACAAATCTGTAACCCTTGAGAATCAGACATGTTTATATGACATCATTGCCTGGGAATGGCTCTGGAATATGCCCTGTAGTAAAGAAATAAGTCATGAATCACCCCACACAATGCAGTTGTCAGAATTACCCTGCTGAGTGTAGCTGTTAGAACATTTTTTGTTATACTCAGAGGATAATGTATCCACCCGAATGCAAGACGACTCTTATCTAAGATGACCACCCAAATAAACACATCTGCCAAGGATAAAGTATTTATCCAAATCTAAGATGACACCCAAAAAAAAATGCCTGCTAAGAAAAAATATTTCACTATTACTTTGAAACACTTAATACACAAAGGATGTTAGATTATATCCACCTTTATTGTTCAGTGTCAATGTCTCCATCTTCACAGACAGTACCTTTGTGTTCCTCACACTCACTCCTAACATTTCCATCCTCTTCACTGCCATTCCGGAACATATCATCATTAGTTTCATCCACTGCACTGGATATACAGCACTTCCTAAAAGTCTTCAGTAACTTCTGGTGAGTTGCACTGTCATGCTGTTATGATCCACACTGACTAAATAGTACATTTATATTTCTTTGTTTCTAAATTTACTTGAGCCCATGAAGATTCACAATTTTCTCCACAGATGGTGTCAGTGTTGTTAAGAATTTAAATACATGTGTTCTGGCTTCTTGCATCATATCTGTGGTCTGAACAATCTCAGTTCATGGCTATTTTTGTGGTTTTTATTTGTGGATTGGTCCAGGTTTTATTTATTAGTCTTGTAGTTAATGTTCAATTTTTCAACAGCCATTTTCCTGTTACCACCCTTGGACTAGATCTGTTCTCAGGTAAAGATCTTCAGAAGTTGCAGTTTCTGTGGTGCCCAGTGATTGAGAAGTCTAAGAAGTCCACCATATTAGGTGCTTCTTTGCCTGAAAACGGAAACAGAGCCAGCCTAATTAGATGAAAAGAAGACTGTGTCAGTGAACTTCCGCGGTGGTCTGTTCTCTCTTTTGGATTTCTTGACCCTTGAAACTGGAACTGATGGGTTGTTGGTGTAGAATCACCACTCTACATTGTTAAGTTGTCCTGCAATGTTGGTGTAGGATCACCACTCTACGTTGTGTAATATCTCAGAAGAGCGCAGACATCACATGATTTGGCGATGCAGGCCTTCACTGGGCTCCACATGATCCTGTTCAGAGTGATCCAGTTTGGCACCATCTGGTTCAGTGCCTCAAGCGTGAATTTAAGATGATGTCACATATTTAAGCACCAAATTTAAGGAAAAACCTTGTCTTGCATTCAAGTAAATACAATATATACACCAGACATATTTACCTATAATAATGGAGCATTGAGTGAAAGGATCTCCAGTGTAACCGGAAACACAGCTACAGATTGGAATGTGATTCTGAACACGGCATTCAGCATTCACTCCACATGAACCTGGGCACGGATCTCTGCATTTGCTGGTGATGCAAGCTCTTGTTGGGTCACAGTCCGTATTGACAATGCATTCTGGACGGCAATTTGGTGGACTTCCAATAAAGTTCTGCAGACATGAGCAGGCAGGATGGTCTCCTACAGGACGGCAATCAGAATTCAGCCCACATGGTGAAGGTATGCATGGGTTAGCAGGCTTGGGTGATGGAGGTGGTGAAGGTGCCTGGTAGCATCTTGCAAAAGGATCTCCTGTAAAGCCTGATGGACAGCTGCAGATTGGATTGTGGTTTATAACTTCACACCGAGCACCAATGCCACATGTTCCAGGACATGGATCAGCACATTTGAATTTGTTACATGCACGATTCTGAGGACAGTCATTGTTGATAACACATTCAGGTCGACAGTTGGGTGGTGAGCCAATGTACTGATCCTCACATGAACAAACAGCCTGTCCATTCATAGGCCGACATCTGCTGTTTGGTCCACATGGAGATGGCTGGCATGGGTTCACAACTGTTGGTGGAGTTGGAGCTGAAAAACATATTAATTGTCACAAAGTGAGAAAATATTTACTATACCTTACATATTGATTATTGGCAGGGATGCACAAATCCCAGGTTCCAGGTCACCACAGGCACTAAATTTTGTACAGTGGTACCTAATATTTTTGGTATAGAACTTTCTTCAGATCACCCTTCTGGTGTATGGAATTTTGTGGTGACCTCCTACATTTTTTAAAAATGTGTGGACCCCTGATCATTTGTGCTGTGCTAGACAGTGAAGCATGAAGGGTCATCACTGTAGACTTTCAAGCTGGTAATGGACATTATGCAAATATGTGCTGTCATAACACACAATGCCACTAGTGTACATTTTAAGTAGTATGAATACCTTACATCTATTCTGCAGTATTAATAGTTTCCCATGTTCTTAGGGACTGAAGTGAAATCCCATATAATTTGTGTACAGCTGAATGGTGTCGTCACTTCTGGTGTTTCTTGTTTGCAGGTAGTGTTATCAATTTCAGATGGCACTACTAAGTTTCTCCTTGTCATCATCTTTTAATTCACAATTACTTGATTCCTCCAATTTACTTCCTTATCAAAAAATTCACGAGGCCCACTCATAGCTAATTTTCAATTCACAATGCATTATGACATTTGCTTCTTTAATATTCCAAATATCAGAGAATGGACCCTTCAGTTGCCGTTCTGCCACTTACCAATATGATTTACTGTTGGATAAATCTGACATACTGAATACAAAGGGGTAGCTGCAAAAATTTAACTTCATCAATATGATCCTTTTGCAATATATGCATAATATATGCATCTACCAACCTGTAGAGCCATTTTTAACAAACACTAAATAAGCTTTGAAAACCATTAATCATACTTCATATAGTATCAGTTTATTAAAAAAATCTCAATTATAGCTATCTCATATTCATTTGATTTACTAGGCTGAAAACATACAAAATTCTGTAAGTAACAACCATCAAAGTACACATATTGGTATAGATGGCACCAACTTCATTAGTATTCCAATATGTGAGTGTCCCTTTGGACCATCAAGGATAATGCTTATATGAGTTATGGTGGAATTAATAAAATTTGAAATTTTAGTCTACATAAATTTGTGTTCTGTGTCAAATCTCTCTCATTCTGAAATCTTCTAAAACAGTACTCTGCCTTGATACTGTCATATCGATATTTGTACCATTATACACGAGGAACATGTTAGAATATAAATCAATTTAAGGCAGAAAAAAATATTTCTAAACTTCAATACAGCATTGCAATATATATGCTGAAAGGTCAGCTGTGTTGTAACATGCAGCAGAAAAGATGGATTTTAAATGAGAGATATAAAAAAAAACTTACGTGGCGAGGGCTGAGGTGTGCATGATGCAAACGGATTGCCCACATATCCTGGTATACATGTGCATGTTGGAATATGGTTTATAACAGTGCACTGAGCAAACTGTCCACACACTCCAGGACATGGATCTTCACATTTATTACGCACACAGGCTCTATCAGTGGGACAATCAGAACTGAGAACACACTCTGGGCGACAGCCTTCGTAAGGATTACCCTGATAATCTGGGATACAGCTGCATGCACCTGCACCATTACGTTGTGTACACACAGCATTTGTTCCACATGGAGAAGGCTGGCATGGGTTAGGTACCTCTTCTGCAAAGAAAAATGTTTTTATATGAATTGACTTTTCATACATTCTTTTTTGCTACCAGTATTTTGCAATTTGCAGGTAAGGTGAAGGTGAAAGGATTGTAGCTCTGATACAGAGCTCTTAAAACTTGTAGTCTTGATATTTGAATACACATAAAAGATTGTAGTCTTGACTTTCACAACCATAACTTTTCAAAGAGACAGTAACAATTAAATTTAATTTCACATGGAACAATTAACCAAAAACAGCATGCAAAGTAATTTATAAGCAAATTCATCAGAAATATTTCCCTACTCTGTGGCCAGCCAGAATATAAAATTCATATGATTGGGCATTTTAAATATTACTGACACAATTATATTTGATATCATAAAATGACAGTAATGTGATATATTGGAAAGCCATTTCTTATTAAATCTTTTAATTTAAATGTTTCAGTACTTACTCTCTTGGACAACACACTGCACAAATGGATTACCAGTGAAGCCTGGTGAACATATGCATGTGACAGCATGGCTGACAACCTGGCACTGTGCATTTGCTCCACATGAGCCTGGGCAAGGATCACGGCACTTGTTGTTCACACATGCCTGTTGACTTGGACAGTCAGGATTGATAACACATTCAGGCCTGCAGTTGGGTGGTACACCTACATATCCATCCAGACAAGAACATGCAGGACTGGACCCAGAAGCTTGGCACTGGGCATTTGGTCCACAAGGATTTGGTACACATGGATCCTCAGGAACTACAGGCAGCCTTGGAGGTGCTAAAAATAATAGAATAATTTACAAAAATGTAAAAATTTAACATGTATGTACTAAGTCCTGAAATGCATTAACTTTAAATGTGAGCTACAACCTTCCTATACTAATAGTTATTTCTTTAATTATATATATAATATACAACAATGGCTTTGGATTACTGGGTCATTCATTTCTAACTTACGTGGAATGTCAAAACAACTCTGGAAAGGGTCTCCAGTCTGGCCCTCACGACAACTGCAAATGGGACTGTGGTTGATCACTTCGCATCGAGCTCCAAGACCACACGAACCCAAGCATGGGTCAGTACACTTCTGATTAACACAGGCACGGGTCTGTGGACATTCAGCACTCACAACACACTCTGGACGACATGACGGTGGAGCACCTATATAGCCTTGGAGGCACGAACACACAGCATGATTGTCTGATGTTCGACACTGGCTGTTTGGACCACAAGGAGATGGTCTGCAAGGATCAATTTGAGGTGGTGCTTCTGTAAAAACAGAAAATAAGTTCAAAGGACTTCCTCATCTTCCAACATAAACAAAAATTCATAATTATTTCTCAATAATAAACATTAATATTTACGGACATAAATTACCGATTATAACACAGAAAGTACGGGAGGCCAGAACAAAATTGTACTTGTAAAACATAGTAGTGTAGGGGAAAGTAAGGTCACCATAATCTTTGTTTTACAAACCAAAACATGAACTCAAATACCTTAATTGTATAGTGACCATGCTATGGTCTAAGACTACCAAGGAACTGAGTTAAATTCCCTAGGTGGGCAAGAGACTCTTCACTTTTCTCAAGTATCCTGACAAACTAGGTCCCACCTAACTTCCTGTCAATTAGGTACTGCAGACCTTTCCCTGGATGTAATGTGGGCAGGGTATCAAGTTGACTACTGGCCTCAATCTATGGTCAAGGTTAAGAATGTGTGGAGCAATACAACAGTGTGAGCGAACTACAATTCAGCCAGGATGCCAGGACAGAGTCTCCATGCTGGGTGTATGACAGCTGTAATCTTCAAAGACCATATGAACAGAAAATGTTATATACAAAAACAAATTGGATATGTAAAAACATGGCAGTTTTATAATATCACTCACAAATTTCTAATCCGTGTATTATATATTAATATATTTGTAATGTACTTTAATGTAAAGAGATATCCATCTAATCATTTGCAATTTTAAAGTGTTCTGTATCTTTGTTCTTGGATGAGGCCTGATGATGGCTAAAAGCCAGAGCCATACTAATCACCTATAAAATAATCTTAATGTTTGTTGTGTGTGATGGACAATGAGTGGATAAATTTTGGTGACATGAATTTCTAAGTTACATGGAGGAAATGAAACTGGGAAAATATGGGATCATACCAAGTAATGAAAAATATCAGGATCTTGCATTAGCCTCTTTCTCTTTTCATAAGTATCAATTAAGAAATTCAAAGACAAAAATCATCCTCTAATGTAAAAATCAGCATTAAACCAACCTGGCACAGCTTGTCGGCAATTTGAGAAAGGATCCCCTGTGAATCCTGAAGGACAAGAACATGTTGGAATGTGGTTAATAACATCACATCTAGCATTCTGTCCACATGTTCCAGGACATGGGTCTCGACACTTGTTGCGGATGCAAGTTTGGTCTCGGTTGCATTCTGTGTTCAGTACACACTCAGGACGACAAGCTTCATATGGATTGCCCACATACTCAGGAGAACACTCACACATACCTCCAGGCCTGAGTATTGGGAAAAAAGGATCAATTAGCGTACTACATTTTATGCTACTCACACCATGCATATTCTTATGATTAATACATCAACCAAAATATGCACTTAATAAAATACAATTAATGACAAGTACTAAACTCCTACATGTTTCGGCACTGAGGCACCATCCTCAGGGAGCTGTCTATAACAAATGAATGTAAGTCCAATGCGTTAATCTAAGTACTGTACTGTCCTTCATGGAATATGACAATTCTAAAATATATAAAGTTGATATACAAAAAATTATAATATTGTGATACTAAAATTATATGTTCGTGAGCCATTCCAGGTATAAGTTCATAGTTGTTTGTATTCTGTATGGAGTATGCATCAGTACACCACCCAACATGACATATTTCGCACAATCCATCTTGCAAGTTCTCTTTGGATCACGTGAGATTGGGACAGATGTAGGTATGTGTAATCCACACAGAATATAAACAGCTATGAACTTATACCTGGAACACCTCATTATCATAATTTTAATATCACAATACTGTAATTTTATTCTCATAAACTCTATTTTAGAATTTTAAAATTTTGATCATTTGAATAAGGGCAATGCAATACCTAGATTAATGTGTTGGGCTTATATTCCTTTGTTCTAGAAAGGCCCCTGAGGATGGCACCCCAGTGCTGAAATGTGTAGGGGTTTAATACTTGTCATAAACTATATTTTATTAAGCGCATTTGTTGGGTGATATATTAATTAATAGCATACAACAGTCAACTACATTACTGCTATCACCATTTAACCAAAACAATAAAAACAATTATTAACGCAGTTTGTGTAAAGATGTTTGGAAACTCAAATGGTTCAACAGGATCAATGGAGCTCAATCTGAAGGGGTGGGGGGAAAAGAAAAAAAATGTTGTGGGTCTGAAGTTAAACACTGCAAAAGCACATGTTAAATGAACTTCACTAATTTTCCCCATGGACTGTATGCAGCATGCCATTTTATTGTTAAAATAACAACAGTTTACCTTCCCTTTCTTTATATCAACAATTTCTAAACCAACAGTTTTGATTATAGTTATCATAGTCTTCTATTTTGTCTAAACAAGTAAGTTTAAGTATTCAATGTTGTAACTTGCATCATCACAATAACAAATAGTGACATTTGACCATGATTATAACCCTCAGCTACAGGTTTGTTATGCTGTTAGTGTATTCACACAATTACTGGGGAATGAGTGTCTCATTCAACTTTAACCTTTTGAAGTGATTATACATGGCACTGCCAATGTACGACATTCTGGTTTTAAACAAATGATGAATGCAACGTGTATAGAGAACAAGGTTTGTTATAAAATTTCTTGTTCATTAACCTGTTTAATATGTAACCTGCCTCATACAAAAGAGTTCAATTTGTACCATGATAGGAAAATATATTCTTTGCATACAAAATAAGACAGACACCTACATCAAAGGAATAAAAAACTGTGCTGAGTACATTAATTTATTAAACAGAGCCCCTATATACTTAAAAAATACATTAGGCCAATCACAGTGTTACTTTTTGAGAGCCAGAGTTCTGTTTAATTCCAATGGGAGGCCAAATGCAATATATGTACATACAACAACAGCAACAACAGCAACTACTACTACTACTACTACTACTACTACCACCACCACCACCACTGCCAAAACTGTATTAGATATATATGAAACATCATACCATCTGCTACATCTGTTACACCTGCAATATTCATACCTGCATACAGCATTTGGTCCACAAGGTGATGGATTGCATGGATCAGTCCTTGGTGGTGGTGTACTTGGTGGAATGGGGCTGCACTGTGTAAATGGATCCCCAGTATAGCCATCATTGCAGAGACACACAGGGATATGGTTGAGTACATGACAATTGGCATTGTAGCCACAAGATCCAGGACAGGGATCCTGACATTTCTGATTGATACATGCTAACTGGCTAAGGCATTCTGCACTCAGAACACATTCTGGACGACAGCTGGGTGGTGCTCCAATGTAATCAGGCAAGCATGAACAGGCAGGGTTACCAGCCACAATCTGACACTGTGAGTTGGGGCCACATGGAGATGGAAAGCAAGAAGGTGGACTTGGTGTGGGCTCCGGTACGGGAGGCATAGCTGAAAGTTTTAAAAAACAGTAAAGTTAATTTCATTCTGCATAAAAATATTGAAATAAAACACAGCAAATTTTCATATACATGTATAGGAGCTCTTTATTGTATTATCTCTATGTCAGATTATTAGTATTCATCTGTTTCTTACTGAAGAAGGGTAAAACAAGTAATTTTTAGTTGTTTATTATGTTAATGTAATTGGCCTCTGTTACCAAAAAGTGCTACTTTTTTCTTTACTATTCTATGTTAATATTTTTACCTTATCACATGCATGTAGTCGAAGCCACAATACTTACTTTTGTAATTCATGTTCAATTCTGTCTGTGTTAAATATGTCTGACTTCCATATACTATTGAACAGTAAGTAGCAGCAGTTTCTAAATTAATCAGTTACACACAAAGCGTGTTACAATTCTATGTCGGTAATGCCAGGTCAAAGTATCAGCCAGGACACTGGTTATCCTGAATGAGGCTTTTCATGCTTTTCCTCAACCGTTCCAGGCAGATGCCAGTAAAGTATTTTGATTACGTCACAACCACACCATTCCAAATCCTTCCAAATTCATCACTCATCAACCACTACATCACTAATGCTTCATAACCTAATACACTAAGAGCATTACAACAGAACAAAAAAAATCTGTGGTAAATATATTTAAATATATCAAGGAAATTATCACTACAGACAGAAATATGTAATTTCAATGCTATGTAAATCCTTAAATTCTTGGTTATACATTTCAAGCAATATCATAATATACAGCCAATGCTTACGTTGTGGTGTGCACTGACTGAATGGATCTCCTGTAAAGCCAGGGGGACAAGCACAGATGGGGCTGTGGTTCTTTGTGGTACACTGAGCACCAATGCCACAAGTGTTAGGGCATGGATCAGCACATTTGAGATTCACACAGGCTCTATCCTGAGGACACTCGGAGCTGACTACGCACTCAGGTCGGCACTGTGGAGGAGACCCAACATAGTTCTGCAGGCATGTGCACACAGCTTGCTGGTTTACCACACGGCACTGGCTATTGGGACCACAAGGTGATGGATAACATGGATCCCGAGGTGGTGGTGGAGCTGCAAAAAGTAATTCTCATATTATTTGTCACCTCAGTTAAAGTTCCTACCCATTATATGATTTATATGGGGTCCATACAATGTAGTTTAAAAATAAAACCCTCCATTACCTAAGCCTATCTACATATAAATGTTTTCAGTGATTATGAGAATAATATATGAGTACATACTGAGAAGTCTGCTACAGTAAGCACCAATTATGGCACTCTTATTTAAATAAAGCTAAATATCCAGAATTTCTGCAGGACTGCTCCATTACACATCATAAGCTACCTCCAAGTGATCATATGTTACAGATATGTGAGTAGATTTCCTGCTCTTTAGTAAGTAGGTTTGAAGTTTGAATCTCGGCCCACAGACCAGGTATCCTGGAAAACTTTTTCATAGTTTAACCTCAATCATTCCAAAGAAATGCAGAACATTACCACAAATTACATCATTCAACACCCTTTCAAGTTCATTATTCAATACACATTCTCTCTTTTGAAGCTATAAAAACCAAAAGCTAAACTAAATTGAGCTATGGAAAGTGCCATTAAATAAAAAATAAACAAACAAATCTCTTGTTGAATATATTTCTGTCACATTTTTTGTAAACATTAATCTCTCATATCCCTAGATTTTCTTCTTGAAGTCTTGTGTCTGCTCTCACTTCCATTCTTAAATATTACAACAATAAAGACACAGGTGGAAAGCAGCACAATCATTAACACATTGTGTATATTATTTTGTTGTACTGTCAAACTTAAAACATGAACAACTGTGGGTATATGTATCACATACTTTCACAACACTATGAAACATCTTATCACACCACCAATATTTTAAATAATATGAGCACTTGGAAATATCAGTACAATCCAAGGTGCAATGGGTAGGAGGTAGAGGTGATCTTAATTTTATTTTCTGTTGATACTGTACATGGGTGCTTATGAAAATTGGGTTGTCAAAAATCAAGAAAAATCAGTTACCTTCACAGACAAATAACTTAGAAAGAGCACAAAAATCTACACAAGTTGATCATAAGGGAGTAAGTCTCTCCTGTTCCAGACAGTCGCTACGATATTGTGAATTCTGAGTTGAAGTTACAACATGGGGACTGTGGGGGGGGAATGCGTGAGTCATAGAAATATTATTAATAACTCATCCTTCCATAATGTGCAGCCACAATCCATACAGTGATGAAGAAATCTGATATTACATTCTCCAGACAACACATTGAGGAAGAAAAAAAACTGTAACATGTTAAATATTCATTTCATATACTCATCAGCCCCTTTTCTTCATACTGCTATGCAAGATACTCCTTTAAATTAATGCAAATATAGAAAGGACTGGAAAGGAATGGTAAAAATCAGTGACTAGAAGGTAGATTTTCTATAGGATTTGTACAGGCCTCCCATCAATATGGACATGAGTGTTGATAGGTTTTTCTAATCTAAATAATGTATAAAGAAAATGTACTCACGTGTTGGTGGTATTGGTCGACATTGGAAGAAAGGGTCACCTGTAAACTGCAGTGGACATGTACATGTTGGAATGTGGTTCACCACACTGCATTGGGCTCCAGACCCACATGTTCCTGGACATGGATCCACACATTTGAATGTGATGCATGCTAAAACTTCAGTGCAGTCTGAGTTCACTTCACACTCACGCCTACAGCCTCTCTGATCATATGGGTCACCTTCGTAGCCAGGCAGACAAGTACATGAACCTGCACCATTCCTCTCTCGGCATTCAGCATTTGGCCCACATGGAGAGGGGACGCAAGGTTTTACTGGTGGTGTAGGTTCCGTAGCTGCAAAATTAATTCTTGTTACCAATGGACAAATTCAGAGAGCAATAAATAAAATTATTTGCACACAAAATACCCTTGCTGTACCTACTTTCATCTGTTGAAAGAACTGGATCACAGCTGGCAAGAGAAACAACAACAACAACAACAACAACGATGACGATGACAATGCCAATAAAAACAACAACAAAAATCATGATTGTGATAACAATAGGAACAGCAGCTGCAGTACACTTAATATATGAAAAATGTTACACTGTGCAATGTTGCAGGTTATTCTTACAATAGTTTGTTATTTTTTTTCCATTCACATGCAGTTTTTGCTAAAATAAGGACAGACATATGAAGAAAGTGAGACTGAACATAATTGGGTTTAGAGCTTTAAGTTGGAAGTTCTAATAACTACCATAAACATCTGGTGCATGACCTAGTGACTGAAGAAGGAAGAATCATCACAAAGACTCCCAAGGTCAAGTACCCAGCACCCTTCACTAATAGACAGAATCATCATAAATACTGCACATTTACTTATCTATGTACACAATATGAATGCTTATTCACCTCATGTTTTAGTGCAATTATGCATAATTTTCAGCTGAAGATCAAACCGTGTGTTCACATGAAAACATTTAACATTTTGGCTGGCCAACACACTCACTCACTCAGTTGCTCTCATTTTTTCACTTAAAGAGTGCAAAGAAACCTTCAGTTTCAATAGTAGAAATATACAAATTTGTCCATCCCCCTTGTATCAATTCTATCTACCAGAAACAGTTTAGTTGCTTTCAGCATCTATTTGACAGTTCCACAAACCTGTACATGCAGAATAAAAGTGTTTTATAAATTTAATATGATTTCAGCACAAGTAGAAGTTGTTATGTTTGTACACTGATGCATATACATAGCAGCTATGTCAGTCTCTGGAATGATGTTTGTTGATACACAAGTTGCCTCTCTGATAGTTTGGTGCAAAGATAGAATTTGGCAAATAGACACTATTACTTTACTGCTTCAAAATCTTTGTTATTTTGAATTAACATTCTGACTTAATTTACACTTCTAGAATATGTTACATAATTAGAAACAACCAAATATTACCCATGAAGGACAAAAGGACACACATTCGATATCAGTTTAGGTTCACTTCCCTGTGTTCTGATACAGTTTCTTCACTAAGAATTATTTTGGGTTCCCTTTAAATGATTATTCTTTTCGTCAAAATCAAGGATGTTAGTGTGGCTGGCATATTTGAAATTTCTTCTGAATCAATACTCTCTTTAAGAAAACAAATAAAAATATAACAAATTAAATAAACTCATTGATGCTATCAGACCACTTAGTTAAAATACCCTTTAAGTACTATGACTTCAACATTCAGCACAATAGGAAATACTACTGTGTTAAGAATGACAGACAATTGAGAAATAAATTACTTGGTATGATTCAGTGCATTAAGCAGATGCGCATAATGCTGACTGGCCAACTGCTAATATATCATTTGCCATGCGCAGCTTCTAATAATCTAAAGTTCTCTGGATTACTTGGTTACTGGCTTTCATTCATCATCTTGTACACCAAACAAAACACAACATCAAATAACTGTGAAAAGTTCTTTCTACTGGGCACACCTAAGTAGGTGCTCTCCTAACCCTTCATCACCTGATGATGGAAAACAGATCTAATCCTTGAAACATGGTGTTCTGTTTGCAATACTACAAGACATACATAGCCCAGAAACCAAACAATCCTAAATCTTGTGTTCTGTTCTGCAACCTTCTCTAACAGAATGGATTGTCACTACTCCATAGTGCAGGGTACTGACAGGGAAGCTGAAATGTGCAGTCCCAGCCCTTTGTGAAATCAAGACCATTCATTACCATATCCACAAGGTTCTGCCACTGGACTCTTAGGCAAACAAGTGAAAGGAGTCCTCTCTCTCACATCCTATTTATTCAAGAACCATTTCAGCATTATCATCTTATCTATAATTTTCTCTCACTTTCTGTTGCTTAGATCACTCCCAAAATCCACCTACAGACACTCACTGACTTACAGAATTTCATGCTACATTATTTTAGAAGCAGTAAAAAAATGAAATAACACCTTTCAAACAACGAGCCAAGTTTTCCTTTGCAGAATGAAAGTGTAATGAGACAAAGGTGGTGGAAGAATACTGTGAGGTGATAACACAGGCAGCAGGGCAGTCATCCTGCAGTCAGTCAGGTTCCAGTGTGGGTTTCAACCACACTCCCTTGAATATTAAGGCTCTCTCTAGTGATGCCAAAACTTTTAAATCCACACTCAAAAGATATTTATTGGAGCATGTTTTTATAGCTTAGAGGAATATCTGAATTCCAATGATTACCATTCTTTATTCTTAC
>Ga0123354_10006058_pt1 | contig 17837 bp, 10 predicted proteins | sample TergutLab28metaG_2_FD_97872 | JGI IMG/M metagenome (GOLD analysis project Ga0123354, IMG submission 97872) | Labiotermes labralis P4 segment gut microbial communities from Petit-Saut dam, French Guiana - Lab288 P4 | ecosystem: Host-associated > Arthropoda: Insects > Digestive system > Gut ...
AAAAAAGGCAAGAACACAAGAGAAAAAGGTTTTGTCCGGGGGGGGGGGGGGGAGAGAGGAAATAAGGGGGGGGGGGGGGGGGGGGGGGGGGGAGAGATAGAGAGACAGAGGAAGGCCCAAAGTCATAGCTGCACTCACATCATACCAAAATACCAAATTTAACATCCTGCAATAGCACGTCTTAAATTAGTAGGAAATTTTCCGTGTGCACAGACATAACATCTCCGATATAGCACCTCCCTGAATCAAATCATTTGCAACAGGCCAGTTGACAGGAAGTGACAAGCAACATCTGCCAGATAAACTACACACTACATATGTGTTCTGCTATAACTGAGTACTGCCTCACACTATTTCAGGCCTTAACAGCAATTCGGTGTAATTCGGTATGTATGCATGTTCCATGTCAACAGAATAACAAATGCAAGGCCATGACAGACAGTCAGTCACAAACTGAAACCATGTGTAACACTGCACATGATTAAAAGCCACCATAACTTTGTATAAAATAGTGAAAACATAGCAATACTAAGCTAAAAATCTGAACATATATAAATAAATACGTGTTAACATTCAAAGATGAGAAAATGAACTTAATTCATGGTATATGACATGAGAGCTGTACTTAGTAACCAGTGAAGATCTAACATGTTTAACAAAGTACTTTAACAATACCAATCCCTTCAATATATATTGTGTATATGAAACATTTTTAACTATAAATACAGGTACAGGACTCATATTACAATGAAATATATATATGTATATGAAGTAGAACAGTACTTTAGAATATATTAATATGAATCAGATTTAATACTGGAACATAAAAAAGCAGTCCCATTACAGGCCTGGACAGGCCCAGAGGGTTCCAGGAAGTTGAGGCTCCCAGATTTCATGACAACGGCACAGGATGGTGGTAGGTTGTCAGCCTAACGCACAGGCCGCCTTTACCCCCAGGAAATACTCCTGGTACTCATTTCTTTTAGAGGCTGAGTCGACCCCAGAACCATAGTGCGATTGGAAGTTTTTTATGTCAATGAAAAATCCACTGACACCAGCTGGGATCGAACCAGCAACCTTCCGATTTGTAGCACAGCACCTCAACCACTGTGCTACCGCAGTCCCCCACAGAACATAAACATATGTAAATGAAAGTGTAAACTTATCAGTTCCATTACACCCTGCATGGTATCCCTAGTGATGGGTACAAAATATACCAGAATATTAACAGAAAGGGTGTTACCCACACCATGCATACTTTGAGGGTTATTATTTACAGCATTGCATTTGAGGTGCATGGCAGACCATGAATCAGTTTAAGAATTATTACTTGGTTTTCTGGGTTATGGGTTATGACCCCAACACATCAGAGAAACAAATTTCCTGCATTTCCAGGGTAAAAGTAAAGAAATACTGGTACACACCCACCAGGATACATGTCATAATAACCAAAATAATCAAATGAATCTTGCCATACCTATTTTACAGCTTGTAATTGTATTAATATTTATTTACATTTATCACCGAGTTTTATTTAAATATCCCATGGTGTACAGGTGCTAATACAGAATATAACATGTAAAACAAGGATTAAAAAACTTCTTAGTTATGGTACATAGAACATGTTGAAATACCTCACACAAGCCAAGAATGCAGGGTGACTTCAAAAAAAGTGTTTCACATTTAAGTTGGGAAACACCGCAGTTTCATCTCCCTAATATTAAATATACTCTCTGTGCAGCAAAAAAGCTTCGACTTCTTGCTTTTCAGATGTAAAACTCCATACTACCAATCAATTTTCATACAGTCTTTGATATTTCCTGGGACACACATATGATAGTCCAGTCATGCTCCCCATCTGAATCAGTGGTACAGTTTTATAGTTTTCTACTTTGTGCAAATAGTTTTTCAAGCATAGGAGAGAGGAAGATGAAGGAATAATGTCTTCACCTCAATCGTATCTCACTCTCAACTTACAGATTAAGCTGCACTACTACACCCAGTCTTCGGCAGCACCTTACTTTGTGAAAAGGGAGAAATGAGACTTATTCCAGTGACTTTCATAAAAGGAAGTTAAGGGTAAAGTCAGTTTCATTTTAATGCCAATTAAAAACTAATATACCTCTTTAATGTAACAAATTAATATATTTATTAAGAACAATAATATATTAAACAACATATTAAACAAGGCAGGCAATGCAGAATTAATGTTATGATGAATAACTTTTTAATTGAAATTTCAGACTGAATCCTTCACATTCTAACACAATGTTCAACCAGATTTAAATTTATTACTATAAAGACATATTCAAAACATCAAATTAGCTGAAGGAGCATCCCTTATACAAGTACAGACATTGAAATAACAGGCTTATTCTGTAACTATATGACTGTGTTGTGACAATATATACATATATGAGTATATACATAGGATCATCAAAAAAGAACTTCAATACATAATTTATGACACATATAATAATTGGACATCTCATGACATGTTGAAAGTAAGGGGCCAGAGGCCACTTAAACGGTACAGGTTCTGAGGTTCATATTCTCAAAAATAATACCTAACTTGTCCTGCTAAGTTTGTTCCTTAATACACAGAATACATTTTGAATGTAAAGGCCATACACAATATCAATGTATTTCGAAGAGTTTGTAAAAGTGCGCACACACGTGTGTGAGTCTAAATGCTGTCATACAAGTAACATACTTAACAAGCTGCCATGTTGTTCCTTTGCATACCAAGAAGGCATCTGGGACAGTGGAGGTCGAGCTCCATGTATTCCTTATCTCCACCCTATATGGAGGTGAACAGCCAGTTTTTTTTTGCCTTGGCCAATTCACTTCTGGGGAAAAAGCCCCACAAATCACTGCACAGGAGGCTGGGTGAACTGCACAGATGGTCTGGATGTTCTAAATAGAGAAAAGTAACACGGTTCTATGGATACCCGGGTCAGGTATCCACTCACAACCTTCTCTGTTAAAAGTGTTGTTACAGTTCATAAGCCATGTGTCTCAAAGATTCCCATATCCAGACACTCAGCAATAGTCACAATTATCATCTCTCCACCACCACCACCACTCATGCAAAGAAAGTAAAATATCTAACTTCGTACAACAAAAAAGTGAAATTGTACTATTATATTATCATTACTTGGCCTGTTCTGAATATACATTCTGTGAGAGTCACAGTTTCGAAACTTAATTCTCTTATATAATCATGCCTACTGTTCATTTTATAATTTCATGTTACAAATGCAACTGGTACCAGGTCATTACCAGTGGTAAGGCAGCTGTGGTGTGGCCTTAACCACCCACCTCCATCTGGCATCAAGGCTAAAGAAAGAGTTGAGCAATACCTCTACACCCCACCTGTGCCTCCATGGCATGCATAAGGTAAAATTTACCTTTTTTAATACATATTAATATCTGGCCAAGTACTGATTAGAAAACTTCACTCAGCCCATGTAACTTGAATAACACAACTATGACACACACACACACACACACACATATATATATATATATGGGCATATTCAAAAGTTCCCAGACTGAGATGATAATGAAACATATGCTTACCTTTGTTTTTTGTCTCTGTTGTCTCCTTATAGGCAGCCCATTCAAGTCTGTTTAATAGGTCCACCATTCTGCCACTTGCTGGAAGCACCAATGGAACCTACTTTTTGGAATCATGTGTAGATGGTCATCAACTGTTCCTGAATATCATGGGCATCCTGCAAATGATGCCACCACAGCAGAAATTCCAATCTCAGAAACCAGAAAAAATCACAAGGGGCCCAATCAGCTCAGCAAAGATGATGGCTGGACCACACCCATGTTTTTTGTGACCAAACAATGCTGCTTTAACACAGCAGTGTGCCAGTACACTGTCATGGTGAATGAACCAGTCCAGGTTCCACGATCATTCTGGATGTTTTCAGCATACTTCCTCCCTCAGACATTGCAAAATTTCCCATTAGTAACTATGGTTAACTGTTTGGGCAACATGCTCTTTCCACCAAGAGGTCTGCTGTTTTGTTTTTGGGTCATAACAGTAAACCCACATTTCATCTTGTGCATTTTTGATGCAATTTCCTGGAGCCTGAAGCAAAATTTAAGGCAAATGTATTATTCCCTTAATTAGCCATTATAAAATGATGGATCACACTCAATACACACAGCAATAAACACTCACTGAAGGTTAATACGGAGAACATGGTGATACTAGAGTACTAGTGCCAGAAAGCTGTAATACTTGCCATTCTCCATCCTGGTGGCAAGTTCAGGAACTTCTGGCTACACCTTCACAGACCAGTACAGCTTCTCTGTAGTAAAGAGTAATAGGGGCTCTTGCCCCAAGAGTAAAGTGATTAGAACTGAAGCTGTAAGGCCCATCCATCCTTCTATTCAACTGGTACTAGGGGCTCTTGCTCCAGGAGTAAAGTGGCCGATGAGGAAGCTGACCACAAACCTCCACTTCACCACATGCCTTCATAGTATGCACACAGGCAACTTTACTGTACGCCTCATTTGCATTGTTTCAAAACTGTTTAATACCTTTCAATGTTCAGCTTAAAGCAGCTCCTGAATACAAGAATTTTCATTAAACAATTGTATGTACCTACCACAAAAAATGCCTATACTTCACATGTTAACACTATCAGAGAAAAACAATGGTACAATTAATGCTAACTTTAACATTATTTTATGCTACTTAGTTAACAGTCATAATGGTCATGCAAATAAAATTTATTATATGTGTAAGAAAATATTTTGGTAGAGATAAGGTGAGGGTAAGAAGCTTAAATTTGAAAAGTATGGCACCTACTCAAGTCAATTTTGAACACATCAAAATACGTAACAACATAATGAAAAATAATGCCTATGCAGGACAAATCAGCATCAGAAATTGCCCTTCCATGATGCTTATGACGTTAAATCTTCCATTCTCCAGAGAAACTGAGGCTTGGATATCTAGATAAGCTTTGGCTTAAACCAATGCACAATATGCGATGCAGATACTGTTCAATGATGAAATTTTAAAAATAGGAGATTATTGAATACATAACTTCCAATTCTACAATTTTGTTTGAAGGCAGATATGCAAAGATACATCAACACATATTTCTGACATGTTTTATGTACTTGCAGTTATATTACAATAATGTGCACACAGCCAAGAGTAAAGCCCAAGTACAGATGTCTGTGTGCATGTAATGATGGAATATAGGGAAATGACGATACTGAAGATACACCTGCACTCACTGTTAATCTCAGCATTAGATGTATGTGAGTGATCAGCTTCATGCTTGGACTGTTACATTAAAAAGAAAACTGACTACATGACAGCCCAATGAAATATGGACCTTTCAAATACCTCACACCAAGAATTCACGTATCACTGTGGTTAGGTATAGAAGTGCTTTCTTCTATAGAATATAAACTTTTTAAACTCTTGTAACAATAGTCCATTAGCCACTGTGGTTACAGAGATACTGGTTTTTTTATAGCAAAAAAAGGGGGAGGGGAAGGTTCCTGTACTAACTTGATTAAAGTACATACACTGTAAGTTTCGCTAAGAAAATTAAGCTTCAAAATGTCAAAAACAGTACAGTCTTTTTCGATGACTGAAAACCAAAAAGCAACAAAATGAAAATGACATACTTCTGGAGAGCTGTAAATTATTCTTATCATTGTGTCTTATTAACAGTTATGTCAGTATGACATACCAACATATATTGGAAGAAAAAGCCCTGGGTATAAGAAATTTAAGGTAAACCCCACCCACACTCATGCACACATGTGCACACTCAGACAAATGCATGCATGTACCTGTCTCCTGTAGAATGTACCCAAACACACTTTGATATGGGTACAGTTCAATGCGTGAGCTTATGCTTGTAAATTTAAACCTGTGTTAATTAAAGTAATATGCTGAATATTTTACCAGTTACAGTTCTGAAACTAATCTTTGGTTCTGTTATTTGTAACAACTGCTTGGTAGCAAAATGTGCCTGTCCATACTCATACTGTATACTGAAAATCATATATACATGTATACATAGTTGTATTTATAATGTAACTGACATTTAGAATTATGTAAGTGTGGCACAACACTATACACCTACTGTAGGTATACTGATATTACAAGAAGGACAAGAATATCAAGGTTACCACCCCATATCATAATCAGTACATTTCACCAAACATTTCATTCAGTCTGCTACTAATTATGAAATAAGGATCAACATAGTACACAACACACTACAGAGAATGACTAAGTGGAATATTCCACCTATAGGTTTCGGCCAGGTCAGACCACTATCAAGGAGAACAAATAAGATAAAAAGTGGAAATAATTTAAGTTTAACATAAAAAAAATATTTCCTGAAATCAGCTGGCCTATTAAAGAATGTAACTGTGTCTACATGTATACTACCAAAATCTAAGTAAAATGTCCCAATATACCTCGTCTTCGACGTGTTTTTTCTCCCTGATGATGGCCCAGCCTGGTCATAACATTTAGAAGGAATATTACTCATGTTTGTTCACCATAGCACATGGTGCACTATGTTCATCTTTACTGCAGAATTACAAATACAAGTGTCCAATGGATAATGCAACAATTCAAGTCTGCTGGTGTTCACAAATAAATAAATATATATAAATCCAGATCAATTAAAACCATACAAAACTTTAAAGTTCATTTCTTACAAGTAAACTTAATAAATTGATGGCAACATATTTGTCAAGCATCTTCTATTCCAATTCTGGTACAAAACTCTCTCTTAAAACCAGTTCTACTAAACAAAACCCCTGGACTGTGTCCAGTTTGTCCATATGATTAAAAAAACCTGCTGCTGAGGGCGTCATAAGTGTAAAGGAAATTATAAAAGTAGTTTGCATTATTTCACTGCACTCACCATAAACCCAATTTACAATAAACTGACACTCAGACCCAGTTTTACAATACAGTCCTGAAACTACTCATAAAAACATACCACAATTCAGTACTGACTGGTCTCTTCTAATTTACTGTTAAATGCCTTCATAAGCCCACTGTCAACAAGAATATTTATTACTGTATGTATGTACATTAAAATACAAATAATGTGTGACTTACACAGTGGCACAAGGTGCTGGCTATGCCAACAGACAGATGTCAATTTTGTATGTGCATTGCATGGTTTACCACTATCCTACTAATTCAGCTGCAGCAATAACTTAAGGAAACTTTGGGTATAGAGTGGTGTTCTGTACCCCTGTATTTGCTGGGTTACCTTGTGCCTACACATATTTATTCAAATGAAATTGAGAAAATATATTAATTTCAAATCATATTTACCAATGAAAAGTGAACAGTTATCACCTACAAAAAATACAGGATCATGTTGAGAATAAATTATACAAATCTAGTCTTGTGAAGCCATAGTTGCAACAATTTTGTTGTAGCTCTCACAAGATTCCCCAGAAGTTAGGTAGCAACATGTTTACACTACAGCGTAACTGTTTTGTAAAAATATTATGGTTACGTTTATCCTTTAGTGCATGGCTTTTTAATTGCCATATTTTTGCTATGGCCAGAATTTTAGGGTATTCAATTTAAATGCCCAATACATGACATGACAGTGCTTTCCTTTTGAATGAGAAGGATGTACACTGAATGGGACAAAGTTGTTTCATTCATCTTTTAAAGATTAGTATGCTATGAACTGTCATAAAAAATGCAGAACTTTCTCATGCTTTGAGTTCTCCACATAACCACCATTCAGAACCTTAGTCAATAAAACATCAACAACCACTACTGATACAAGGAAAACTGGTTGATATTACAACTCAGCTTGAACATTTACTTTAATAAGTACCTTGTAGAAGGAATAGAAAAATAAAAAGATGACATAAAGGCTGCAACAAAATTATTAAAACTATGCCATAAAAACCAAACCTGTGAGATATGATGTTCTCACACAAATGTTGATGAGGATCCAGTGGGATATAATGCTATATCTGTTGGTAAATAGTCTTCAAAGTTTCAGGGAAGCTTTCTGCCTCATTCTGCAGGATATGTGCCTTTCAAAATGGGTAGAGGTGCCACAAAAAATAGGTATATTATGCAGGTCAGTACATTTGGGTTAATAAGCCAATGGGAGTGGTGGTGTTGAAGCAGCTTGTGGGACCACAGGTGAATGAAACAGAAACGTTAAGGTGAGCTACTGGTATGGAAAAGTGATGGAGTTGGGATGGAATGGGTTGGTTAAAACAAGTGAAGTGAAGGTGATCTCGGATATAGTTAGTAACAGAGTGACGGGAAGGTAGGCATGGAGAGAAGGAAAAGCGAGATTATGGTTCAACGTGGCGTTACATCCCAAAAGACTTAACTTTCAGACCAATAGATGTTCCCTTCTTACAGCAACCAACCCACCTCCTCAAAAGAGTAATTTCAGTAACTGGCACATTCCATCATCTAACAGTGGTCAAACTGATTCCAAGTTGATATTCTTCAATCAAGCCTTGATTTTATGTAAATGGTGATGTGCACACAAAACAAAACAATGGAGCACAGGAAATCCCCATCTTATGCCTGAACTTCTACCTCATAATGCAAAAATTCATATTTGGCACACCATGTGAGGGGAGGATTGCAAACCATGTACATTTTTCAGACAGCATTAATTCTGGGTGATATGAACTGTTAGGGCAAGAGTTACATTCACCTTTATTGCCACGAACTGGAAGAGAAGGAAAGGCAGTAACCCTAGCAAGGAGCACATGTGTGGACAGGCACCAAATATCCTCCATGTAAGAGAACACAAGATACTGAACAGAACACTTCCAATAAATAATTCATGTTCTATATTACAATGCACTTAAAATACATAAATGAGCTCTGTAAAATAGAAAAGGGGCATTGTGAATGCATAAAGAATTCAGTTTCATAAAGCTCAGCTGTCATACCAGGAAGCAAACTTTAACATGTATATAACTATACTGTCAACAAAAAAAGGGTTTTACGTTTCCTGGTATGATGGTATTGACTGTCTTATTTTAATTCACAGGTAACAATCTATCATCTGGTAACAGAGGACTTTATATACCTCCCAGTTCTAAAGGTCTGACAGCAACCCCGAAGCCTCAGTTAATCGTAACAGTACTGAAAAATTCATCACTTGGCAAGCTAGACTGCACACATGCATCATTAAAATATGTGATGCACAGCTGGTGATGGTTAATCTTCTGGCCTTCTGGGTCACAACATTTCATCATCGAATGCTAATGTTCTGGAGGAGCATACCATCTGCATCTTCATCCAGCTACATAAAGATGAAGGTAATATGCTTGTTCAAATCAATGGTGCCCACCTAGCAGACTACACAGTATCATAATTTAGAAGGCCGCAATCTTAAGCTTCAGCAGTGTGAATAAATAAAATCTTATGATTATCATGATAAATATTAATACTGCACAAGCTTTAGAAGGACGAATGAAAAATAAAATTACACTAATACACATTGAAAGTAACCTGGCATCTTACTGTCACTTTATTTTTTCATATTTTTCTTGTAATTATGCCACTGATATAGCAAAACTAGATCACACCACAACCATCAAGCAATGGATGACACAAAATGTAAACATCAATGCCAAAGTCAATGTAGCCCTTTCTATTTTAAAGAGGCCCAAAACAAATTAGTAATAGCAAATGTGTTGTAGGTAACTTTAATATACTCTCACATGGAAGCCTATCACTGGTGAATACTGCCTGCTATTGTCATAGCCTTTTTTTAATAGTACATTTCAGGTATCCACTTAACAACCACCATAAACAGAGGTTTCATCTCCAGCAGATGAAACTGAATAATATTAATCGTAACAAGCTATACAAAATGTCTATATAAGTTAAGCCATCTCAGTTCAATTAATCCACCCTTATGAAGACAATTACGGCAGTGGATATACCTCAGAAAACTAAGACATCATATATGGCTTTATAAATAATAACAGGAATTTCTTAGTTTATATCACATCATGGCAAGTGAGGTACAGCATTTTTTATTCAAGGTATGTTGTCTCCATATTTCTAGTATCCACCCTAATTTTAAAATCATGTCTGCATTTAATGAGGTTCACATCACTATGCACCTACTTCAGATTTGGAATTCAGCCAGTGTTATGACACATGTTAAACAGGTATAACCCATACAGGCTGCTTTCTTCTGGGATGTGGAGTTATGTAGCTTAATTGCCAAGCACCAATATTTCAGAGGTACATTCTTCTTCCATCTGCATGTATCTCTTCTGTCCTCAAGATGGAGGTGGCATACTCCTCCAAAATGTTGGTATATATTTAGCAAGCTATATAGTCACATCCCAGAATATGGCAATTTTCATAGCCATCACCATGAGAACCTCAAATCTCATGTGATACAAATCAGTCCACTTCATCATCACTAGTTAAATGCCAAGTCTTAAATTCTATTTGAATGTCAGAGGTGATTATGCTATGTGGTTTCAAAAAGCACCTCTCACATAAAAAAAAAAATGGCAAAGTTTACAACATCAGCGTTTTAAATTCTTCACAGTTGTAGCACTCATCCATCCTCCTGCCATTTTTCAGAGATGGGTCTGAAAACACACGAAGTGGAAAAAAAAGTTGAAGCAATAAGCATGTTAAGGAAGACCAAACACCATTAAAGATCAAGTGTGGTATAACTGTAAAACAACCAACACTGAAAGCATATATAGTATTACACTTCTCCCTTTTTTAGGTATGTTGAAATTAGTTACCAGTGTACATAAACACTGCACCCTAATAGTCTACAGTACTACACTGAATCCTGCCCATTTCCAAATATCGAGTTAAATGGGAAATCTGGGTCAGCATCACTGTTAAAAGTAGAAAATGACAGGAAGGGTATAATTTAAACAAAGGCTTCATTTCACCACCTAAATCATCAGACTGCACAACAAATATATTAAATATAAGTAGCACCCAATATAAACTTCAACTAACCCAACTTATAGAGTAGCGTCAATATCCACCCTCCATATTCATTCCCTTGTTACAAAAATTAACATACAGTATAGGTACTGTTAAGGTAACAACATCCTGCACCAAATACAATGTTATTCACAGGGACAGTTTGGTATTCTCCAATGTAGGAAAAAAGCATCCACAAAAAAGTCGAGCAGAATGCTTACGCACAACTTACTATGAAATCTGCCAACATTTATAAACAATCATATCAATTTTGATTAAAGACTGAAGGAGGATCAGGTAAAACAGTAACTGATTTGAGCAACCAAGGGGCTCTTATAATATTCACTACAGGAACATGTACTAGTACCCTAAACACAAGAGAACAATTAGTAACCAACATACTGTGAGTATTACTGATGTAATATTAGAAATTTCAGGAAGCAATGGTCCAAAATTTAGGTATAGAAATCTGTAACATACTGTGCACCAAGTAACACTCATGACAAAGGAACACATTCATTTTTCAGTTAATAATCACCCGTTCAACTACTAAGATCATTTAACACACTTGAAATGAACACCATTACAATACGCTGTTACTACTAAACAGTTTTCTCGAATACATTTATAACAAGAATTGAAAAAAATGACAAGAATTTGTATCAGAAAATAGCAAGACAGGCAATGTATACATAAACATAATATTGGGGCATGTTTGTGTAACCACTGCGGCTGTGGAAAAGCAATAAGTATTACATATTTTGAGTGTGTGTCTGTTACCTTAGTTATCCAGCACACAAGGTGCATGTGGTGTTATTATACTGTCATCTGTGGAATGTCTGGCTCTACCATATTTTTTCACACATCTCATACAGGGTACGATTTTTGGAAAACTTACTAAATGTAAAATGCATGTTCTGATTTTCTCTTCAAATTTTGTCTACATTGCCCACTATAAGAAGAAATGAGCTCAATACTATCACAAATGTACAAATGTCTTCACATAAAGTACCCATTATTCTTGTCAGGCTTGAATGAAACTCAAATTTTCTTAACCGATTTTTAAAAAATATACTCAAATATGAAATTCCATGAAAGCCTGCAAAGTGGCAGCCAATTCGTTCTGTGCAGACAGACTGATATGACGACACTAATAGTCGCTTTTCACAATTTTGTGAACGTGCCTAAAAAGTACATACGATCATCTTAATGAGTTAGTATGAACTTTATGTACAACTTCATTATTTATGGACACTTCATTATTTAAGTATATACCATTACCTTAACACATATCTCACCAAGATTTTTTTCACTCAGCTGATTTACAAATTTTGATTATACCATCCATAAATTAATCTTCTGCAAAGAACACGTGCTCAGACACACAGAACATTATTTTCTGCAATTCAGAATCCCATTCACCATTTGTACAAAACTATGAATTTGCCAACAATCTCAAATACCCATCCTGAATAGGATATGAACACAAAAATGGTAAAAAGAACACAGTTTAATATTAGTGCACAGGATGTAAAAATCTACTATAACCAAATAAAACTAAGCACATTACACATCAAGAACAATGGAAACAGGAGCTACACCTACGCATTATGTAAAAAGAGTCAGTTAATGGAAACATATAAGGTGATACATCACTGTAAGACATTACTAACTTTTCTTAGGGAATTCAAATATTAATTGTAAATCTCCCAACCTAACAATTATAAACCAGGAGGAATACAAGTACATAGGAAAGCCAACAAAGAGCTGGGAAACATGAAGAAGACATTCAGTACTACATATCTTGAAGTAAGTATAATCTACTACCATTATGTTTTTTACACTCAAAGTACACAAGCAGCGTATATGCTTCAGCCACCAGCAGTCACAAGATCAACACCTCTGTATGATAAAGTCCTATAAAATTTGACTTCCATAATTTAAAATAAATGAGGATTTTTATGTAATGTTTGTTAATACAGTATTTTATGAGATTACTTTTGGTTTGAGAGTTGTTATAAATTTCACTGTGAAAATACATAACAAAACAACCCAAAAGCAACAGTAGTATAATAGTTGCCATTTGCAAGTATGCGTTGTGAATTAAAACACCGAATAATAATTTCTGAGCAGAACTGTGAAGCATACTTTTCTACTGCACAAATGTCTTAGCTGTACAAATCTGTCAGTGGTAAAGATGTACAAATGCACTTCATGAAAACATATGGAAGAGTGGAGGTGTAATTCCACTCACTCTCAACCTTGGCACAAGATTGAGGTGACTGAGCAGCTTCCATACTATGGCCACTTAATTCCAAGGTATAGACACCTTGTAATCCCCTGAAGAGGAGGATGGGTGGGTCCCGAAGACAGTCTGGGTGCTTGGAGTGCAGAAAAATCTTTTGTCCCTACCAGGGACATCAAAATTCCACATCACTGCCATATTTCCAACAGCTGACTTGAAAACAATATTTCATTCGTAATATGCAGCTACATATACAATTTAAGTACCATATTTCACATGCATAGCTCCAAAGGGTCATTAGTTATTGCTATCACACCCGAAGGTAATTAAATTGACCACCCTACAATTTTATATTCTACAGAAATATTACTTTATCTTTCCATATTACCATACATCACTGAAGGTCCTAAAGTAAGTGGCACCCATATTGCTCCTGCTTTAGTTCCTGCAACCACCCTGTTGATATCAGTGACCGCAGGAAATTAAAAATACAATACTGTTGTTACCCTCAGTGGCATTATGTTCATACCAAGCTTTATAAAAACTGGTTCACTTTTTAAAAAATAGTATAGAATATGAAAGTGCATACATGCAATTGCACACAAACACACACAGCATGTAGATCTCATAAGACTACCATTCTTCTTTGACAGAAGAAACGTTAGAAAATTATAACTTTGTAACACAAACCTGCAATGGGTATACTGTATTTACTTCACTTTGTGTCCTGAAATACATAGTATTTCAATAGAAACACAAAATTGTGATGTGTGTTCAACTGAGGTTATTCATTCAGCAATCCACCTGCCAATCACGACTGTAACAAAACTATAAACGCTGTGTCCAATTTCTAGTATTTCACGTACATGAATAAGCAATGTTTCAACACAACTCAAAAAAGAGAGAAGTTTATTACAGAATTCTGTACTAAGTACTGGCTAACAATTCACACTTATACCACACAGCAGGCACAAATGGTTAAACAGTGGGAAGTGAATGCATCTGATACAAGGAAGTATGATCATCTAGTATATAATCACAATATATTAAGACTACAAGCAAAATGGTTTCTGAGAGGGATGAAAGAAGCAAAGGATGTAAATATGCAAGCACATGAAAGCAACAGGGGTAATTCCTGAAATGTCAGAAACACAGTTAATTATACAGAACATAAAAACACTACAACATTTACACTCCACACATGCCTATGTTCAAATTATTTACTATACAGCAATACATTCCTGCATTACTGTTACCAAATTTCACTCACTGCATACTACCAATATTTTCTTACATAACATTGTCATTTTGCTGCAGACTTCTCTTTCTCTCTTCATTTTAGGTCTTCATGGGAATTCCCAGTCTTTATTGTACAGTTTATATTATCTGCTATAGACAAAACCAGATCCTAGATGCATATATAGAGGCAGTTAACTGATACACTGTACAGCAATTAAGAACAACTCTTACTATCAGATCCAACTGGGTAGATGCCTCCCCCCCCCAGTTCCAGTGGTACAAACATGTCCTTTGATTTATAGGGCAGTCTCTGGCTCATAACAAGAAACAGAAATAAATAATGTATGTTGTCTTCACACATGTGAGTGTTTCTGGGTATGTGGCGTGTATGGGCGAGGAGAGGGGGGTGTATAAGGTCTTGCTGGGGAAACCGGAGGGAAGGAGACCACTGGGGAGACCTTGGTATAGATGGGTGGATAATATTAGGATGGATCTCCAGGTGGTGGGATGTGGGTATATGGACTGGACTGGGCTGGCCCAGGATAGAGACAGGTGGCAGACGCTTGTGAGTGTGGTAATGAACCTTCAGGTTCCATGAAATGCGGGGAATTTCTTGACTAGCTGCAAACCAGTTAGCTTCTCAAGAAGGACTCTGCACCATGGAGTAAGTAAGTAAGTAAGTAAGTAAGTAAGTATGTTGTCTTCCAGTCTTATCACAGATGGGAAAAACAAGGTGCATGATTTCCTCTATACTTTCACATGTGCATATGCATTAAATGACCATTGTCCATATAACAAAGCAGTCTTCTTGAAAAAAATGTGATGTACCAAAAACTGGAAAATGATGATATATAAAATAACTATTAATGATATATAAAATAACCATTCCAATACCAACACAACCTTTTGTTCATTTAGTACAGTATTAATCTGAAAACAACAGACATTAAAAAACTGTGGAAATTACATCACTTGAGCAGGAAATGTTTCATGAAATTATAATGACATAACAGATCAAATAAGAGCTATTGGTGCATAAATTTCATATGTGTTAATCAGGAATCACAATTAGTATGACTATTACAGCCCCCAAAGCTATGTACACAAACACAGTTTTTATTGTTATGGCAGCTGTACCATACAGGAAAAATATTCATTCTTCATGTATTACATACCCAAAAATGTAATTATTACTAGGAACAGGAAGAAAAAATTCTGTTCTCAGATAGTATATGTTACATAAAGAAATAAATTACAAAATTATGTTCATAACAAATGTAAACTATTTAATAAATAATGCAATCACACTGACACAACAGCATATGCGGTCCCAGTTACCTTGGCTCACTCAAGATCATGCAAATATAATTTAAGAAATACTTCAAGTATGCATTTCACAGACCAATTCAAACATGTAGCAGGATGATGACAATGTAAGAACACATGACCTGTAAACCTGTTTCATTACTGTCAATGTTCTGAAACAGCATACATGCTAAAAGCATCAGTCAATGTTACAGCACACTTCCCATAAGCATAAGAGACTAACACAAAGTTTTACAAATAGTTTTGCATTTACTAATGTAAATATTTAATTACAAATACCATTAATCTTGCCAATACAATGGTTTTACTATTATAATTCGCGAAGTTTATGGGGCTATTAAACCCACTGCATACAATAATATTCAACTATCTAGATCAGTTCCACCAAGCTTATTTATGATAAGTTCTGAGAAGGCAATGAACTTTTTCCGGCCATTTGCCAATATATTATTGGCAGTGAACATTTTCCTCCACTGTCAGAAGTCAATATGTTACCAAAAAATACTTCCGTTTCTATGGCTGCATGCTGATCGCATGCTGCATCACTCAGTACAGACCACCCAGTCACCCTTTATCAAGCTGACAACTTTTTCAACATGCATTTTACAACTATGAAACGTGGAAATATAGCAAGTGATTAAAAATTAACAATATCAATGGTAAAGTGCAACCAAAGACAAGACCGAATTTTGTGAACTGGTACCTCCGTCAGGTGCCAGATGGAAAACGTACTCTACACTCATGCTGTTAAGTGGAAAATCTTGGTTTCATCTCAGTGGACATGCAAATTCTGCCCTGTATGATTACAATTCTATGCACTGTTCCAAAAGTGTATTTGGTGATACAGCAGCACAAGGGAAAATGTAAACTCGTTCCATGTCAGTACCAAACCTGCACAATTTTTCCTTGTGGGCCATGTTAAAAGATAATGCAAATGGTAATTATCACCACACAGAAGATAATATGAAAGACAGCATTTGGGATGCAGTGCCATTAGCATAAGATTGACACTCAATGAATGCAGTTATTCAATATGGCACATGTCTGAAAGCCAAAGAAAACCACTTCCAGCGTCTTCCTCAAATATGATACGGAAAATCCCAATATTAACAGCAATATGCATCAAACTACAACATGCTGACCCTGACTCATAGAAAATTGTAGTAGTGGCAAGCACAGTGTTGCCTGCTATCATGCAAAATGATCCCAGTGAAGAGTGACGCAAACTGTCAGATAAAATAATGACCCTTTATTTATGCAATGGGGATCCTTGTAACAAAAGTGCTGTATTACAGACAAGTATTTCCATTTACCAAAAGTGTGGTGGCTGGTTTTCAGTGGGAAGTTATGCCTTGGAAAATATCTTCATGTTACAGTGTGCCAATAAAAATATGCTACATCTTTATTTTACCTAAGGTAGCTGGGACAGTGACAATCTGGAACATGATGCTGACCACACACCTCCATCTAATGCAACAGTTAAGAATGACTAAAGCTACACCTCTACTCCCCCTACATATGTATAGTGAAGTCTTGATTCTGCAAGTCCCGATTATTCAAGGTTCTGTTCAATCGAAGCTGATGTGTTGTAGTCAAAATCATTTCCATGCTCAACTGATGAAGTTGATATGTTACACAAACAGTTACAAGGTACTGTCACAATTTCAATCATTGTAAGTACTTTGTAGAACTGCAAGAAATATGAACACCTTAATACAACAGTCACTTTGAATCTTCACTGCATCATCATCATCATCATCATCATCATCATGATCATCATCAGAATACAGCATATTCTCAATTACCCAGTGTTAATGGTGGGAAGTAGGTGCACAGATAACTGAGAAACATAAACAAACCAAAACACATATTTTACTCAGCTACAAATAAAAACTATAATTTATTTATTATATGCATACTACACGACCGCCTCTGTGGTCTAGTGGTCAGAGTTTCTGGCTACAGATACAGAGGTCCCGGGTTCGATCCCCGGCGTTACCAGATTTTCTGAGTAGTAGTGGGTCTGGAACAGGGTCCACTCAGCCT
>Ga0123354_10006059_pt1 | contig 17835 bp, 10 predicted proteins | sample TergutLab28metaG_2_FD_97872 | JGI IMG/M metagenome (GOLD analysis project Ga0123354, IMG submission 97872) | Labiotermes labralis P4 segment gut microbial communities from Petit-Saut dam, French Guiana - Lab288 P4 | ecosystem: Host-associated > Arthropoda: Insects > Digestive system > Gut ...
AATGACACCTGGAATGATGGAGACGATAACTAATAGATTATATCATATTCTATTATAGATATGCTACCACAATGCCATCATAGCAACAAGTGATATATGTAACTTTAGCATGAACTAATAGCTAATAGATTATATTATATTCTATTACAGACATGCTACCACATTGCCAACATAGCAACAAGTGATATAAGTAACTTTAGCATGAACTAATAGCTCCGTGAAGATTGTTTAAATATAAACAGAAATATGTCGGAGATTTTAACTATTTTAACAAATTAAAGTTTTATAGTGTCATTTAAAAAGCGTGCATGTGTTGGTGAATATATGTGAATCATTTATTTTTATCAAATGATTAGAAATTCAAAAGCGGAATAACATATATATTATGCAATTTAGTGAAAGATTTATTTAGGTAATTTCCAGAAGTTGCGGCAACTTATGAATTTCAAACAACACAAAAGTTATAAGCCTGCTTATCTTCAAAATGTCCTCCACACGAATAAACTCTGAAAAACTTTTATACGTAATTGAGGTGACCTTACACATTACATGCTATTCTGTTTTTTTCAAACTTCATTTGAAAAATTGTTATTTATATACACAATTTAAATCATTGAAATAATTGGACTTCTCTTTGGAAAATGTGTGTGGGTAAATAATTTACTGGTCTCGTTTAAGAGGGTCAAATACGTATTTACATGTCCAGATAAGTCAAATCCCAAACGTCACAGCGTAAACAATATGTCATTGGTATTTAACACTTTCGTTTCATATACTGATTACCTCTATTATGTGTCCATTTCGACACACCAGTCCCGTTTAAGAAATGTGAAGAAAAATTGGCATTAGATCCCATCCCGTTGGACTAATGCGTCGAATAACTTCTTATAATAAAACCAACTAGATGCACTAATTTCTCAAATTTATTTTTGAAATAAAACTCTACATGTTTCGGACAGTTCCGCTGTCCATCATCAGGAGTTTTTCACTGTACGCACAGCAATAGTATATGTCATACAGGTTTGCTGACAACTTGCGAGCAAGCAGTCAGCATAACCATTATGTATTGCTGTGTGTTCAGTGAAAAAACCCCTGATGATGGACAAAGGAACTGTCCGAAACATGTAGAGTTTTATTCCAAAAATAAATTTGAGAAATTAGTTCATATAGTTGGTTTTATTAGCCGGTTCCAGTAGCCGCGCGGTCTAAGGCGTAGGTCTGCGGCCGCTCGCTTGCTGAGATCGTGGGTTCGAATCCCACCGGGGGGCATGGATATTTGTCTGTTGTGAGTGTTGTGTGTTGTCAGGTAGAGGTCTCTGCGACGCACGGATCACTCGTCCAGAGGAGTCCTACCGACTGTGATGCGTCGTTGTGTGTGATCTAGAAACCTCAAGAATGAGGAGGCCATGACCCGCGTTGGACCGCAGCGCCACAGAAAAAAAAAAGTTGGTTTATTACAAGAATTTATCACGATGCACGGTCACCTGAACGTCATATGCGTCGAATAAAGTAGTGTTATAAATGTTCATGCACGTACATGTGTTTTGTGTGGATGATATGCCACTACCATATATATATATATATATATATATATATATATAGTGTCACGAACGTAAAAGAATACTGTGTCATGACAAAGCGTTCCTGATCCACTAGAATGTGTCAGTCTGGGCGTGAGGCACATTATTACTAAACACTTCAAAATTTATATTGCTTTTACAAGAGCTCTTGTTGTAGTTAGGAGGTAACTGTAATCGAATGTAGCTGCATATAGATGGAAACGTGGGGGAAATTTTCATTACAGGTTCGCTAACACAAGGAATAACAGGGGAAAGGCTTCTAGCGCTGTGTGTGACATATTATACAAGGCTTGATTTTTTCTCCCCTTTTCCACACACCTCTCCATTAGCATAGGCCAACATTTTCTATATTCTGATTGTGACGCATCCCCTTCCGTAGAAGTGATAGCCCGGCTGACGGTAAACTGTGAACGTTTAAACGGGGAAAATAAAACAGACTCTCTAATATTACCAATGTTATTAATTTTAAACGTGTTTTGAAACCCTGTGAGTCCCCATGCGTTTATGCGTAATGAGATGTACTTGAAATATTCCAGTGGAGTCAGGTAGGTTGCATGTTGCCAAGTTTACGTTTTGTTTCGGACTTTATGTATTGAATATTAGGTCAAAATTTAGTTTATTGCAATATGTTTCCGTCAACACAACTAACATATAAAGTATAACATTACTGCGATATGTTTCGACTTGTGACAGTCATCATCAGGCTGATCTAAGAACCGTTTAACATTTTGCAGGTTTTATTTTGTGCATTTGGGATCCCATATGTCTTACACCGTATAATATTGTTAGGTAACTTATCTATATGCTATTGTATGTAATATAAAGCATGTGTGTGAGCGGAGTTATTTGCTGGCCGTTGTTCATTCACTTCGTGACTCTCAGCTGGCGTGGTGGAGGTTACTTCCCATTGTTTCATTCACTTGCGCTCCTGCCTGTCTCTGCTTATAGTGCTGGTGCGGTCTTTATACTGTTTTCTCTAGTCTTTCGAGGTGACTGCCGGCTTCATTAGAGTGGTGGTGGGTCGGGTTGGGCTCCTTTCCCTTTGTAGTGTACCCTTCCTGTGGGGGTGAATGGTTTCTCTAGGTTTCACTTACATCTTAGGCTGGCAGTAGGCTGATACAGATGGGACAATATCGCCTGTCTTCTGCTTCCGTTTTTTCGTACCGTTTATATTAGTGAATGCGTTACAAAGTCACGTCAACATAGGTGAAAACTGCTTGTAAGGACGTTTTTTGCAGTCACATTTCCGGAATTGGCAGGATCTTACTAAGTTCGAAGACATCTATAATCTTATTGTTTTATAGTCTAAGAATTGCGTGAGATGACGCAATCACATAAATAATAAATTACGGAATTATCAGCAAATGAAACTCAGGTTTCAATAACTGTAAGAGACGTGAATTTGAAATCAAAAGTTATAACTGTCAAGGTTCACTTTATACAATATACAAATTATTTATTCCTATTCCAACATGTTTCGGCTTACCGACCATCTTAAGAGATAAGGATTACTATCGTGAGAAGCTCCTGAGGACCGTAATATATTCAGCCAATAAAAAGTATACCGGAGATAAATAAAGAATAAATCTGATGTTGTTGCAAAAAATATAAAAATTGGAACATTTGTTTAGGTAAAAAATAATAAAATAATTTCTTTTTCTGTTAAGTTCGTGCCTTTATACCTGTGCTTATCGTGATTCTGTTTTTGTCCCTGAGGAGAGATGGGCCAAAAAATGTAGTGTAAATATTTTATGTTCTCTCTACCGTGTAGTTTATTGGTTGTAACATTTCACACAACTGGTGTACACTGGAACAATTTATTCCAAAATAAATTTAAACTCATCAATTCAAATAATTGGTTTACTCGTTTAATAAAGCCTACTGGCCTGTATTAGGTACGGCGAGATTTCATATTTTGCTGTCCCTCTTAAGAGCGTGTTTGTGTATTCCACACAATTGTTACAAAAATAGACATTATATTTCTACACAACATTCTCTGATTGTATTTTCTAATTTGTTCCCTGTTAGGTACAATTCTAATTTTTGTCATGCAAATTACGATTTGTTTTCAAAGGGTTAAATCTAAGCCAAAACCATGAGCAAAACGATGAAATCAGTTATTAATATCTACTCTAACATTTCGCCCCTTGAATATCATTAAGGGAACAAATAACTACTGCCATTGAACTGACTGTTTAAGGGGTTCAAAATAATTTTTAATACGCAACAAATGAAAGGAACAACTGTGGCGCAGAGTTCATAAGATTTTCATCAATGCAAACTGTTGCAGTGGTTGTGAGGCCATGAGGCCCACTGGGCTTGATAAATTAATTACAAATGCTTCTCTTTTTAGTATGTTTAGGGTTACTAGTGCGTAGCAATTATAAAACAAAAAAGTCTAACTCTGAAATGGTACATATTTAATTAGGAACAGGAAACAAAAACAAAATAAATAGAAGAACATGGCACAAAGGGACATTTTGAAGGTACTGAATGGTAGTTTGATATGAGGTCTATGCAATTAAGTTATCAATCTTGTGAAGCGATTGTGCTTCGGGATGCAATAAATACATTAATTAGCAGAGTTATAAATAAAGGTACATCGTACGAAGTAAACGTTTAATACCTTAATGTATCCAAATATTAGTATAATAGTATTTTATCAGACGTCGTTATTAGTCGGCTACATTTTGAGGGAAAAACAAATTATATTTTATGAATAGACACTAACATATGTTTAGAAATCTTGTCGTGGCATTAATCCAATAATGTTTATTTTCCGAACAAGAAGTAATGTCGATGTCTAGTAATCTTTTTAAGTCCTTCTGCAAATCATAACCTCAGTAAGAAGCCTAGAATAATTGAAACATTAAGCTATCCACAACTCCCAACCAAATGTGGCAGGTAGATATTTTTCTTGTTGTGTATTTAATGTGCATAGTTTTGTGCTGGCTGGTCAGGAGCTTGAAACTTGTCTCCGAATGGCTCGTACCGACGTCAATATGCAAATAATTTCACGTTCCTATGCACAGACAATTTATAGTTTTTTCTATCCTTTACTGTCCCTGATCTTGCAGGACGCTTTTTAGGGTAGCCGTTTTTCCGAAGTCGGCAGATCTGAGTAACCGAACACTCTAGGCAGAGGGAAAGGATTATGCAGAACGATACTGACAAGAACGAACCAAATTACTCGGAATATAAGGTGTCCCATTACAACTTTGCCCGTCAAAAATCCCATACGGTCTGGCCTAGGGTCGAGTCCGATTTTCCCATTTCAGTGACACAGTCTGTGTGAGCCGCACACATGGTTAAGATCATGGGCCATGTGCTGGTCTCTTGTGTCGCTCTTGAATGTGTTGAATGGAAAGGTCGGCACTTGCTCAGTGGATGGCATCACATAATTATGAACCTGCGTGTTTGGCGGTTTTTTGCTTTTAACATGTATCTTTTATGGGTTTTACGGTGTAATATAAATATTTAGTTATACTCGTAAGTTTTATAAAATTAAGCTCTTAGGCTGCTTTAAATTTTACAAATTCGTACAGCCGAAAATTGGCGTATTAATAAAGAGTCCAAAAATTGTATGGCAAGAGATCCATCACAACATGCAGTTACGTTGCTGAAAACTTTGTGAAATGCGAAACAAAAATTGAAGCGGATATTTGAATGTGTATTTACTATAACATAGAAAAGGGGAATTGGCATGTGGAAATTGCTACGCACATAATCACATTAACTGAAGGAAATTCTGTTCAGAATGCTTTAGATAAGGCTGCAATCAAAGACTGTGTGGCGGGTGAAAATTTTTAAAATTTTACCCAATCAGTTTAACGTAGAAAAAGTGTGTTCACATGTAACAGAAGTTAGCAGTGTCTACAGTTGCAACAGTAAGAGGCTTTCACTAAATTGGATTAGACCATACGACCATTTCAGCACAAGTTCGTCCAGTGTTGAACTGCTGATTTATTGGACGTCATTATGACACTAGTTAAGATCGTCAGTCGGTGCAATACACATGTAGAAAGATAAGCTTTTTGAGTTCTGACAAGAACTCTTGGACAGGAATAAAAAATTATTTACATGGTTAATTTTAACAGCTTCTGTTTAAAGGAGGTTATTAATCAAACTCAGAGCGGTTTGTTCCTACTTCGAGGAACGATGCAAATGTGACTTCGTCTTTTGGTAACATATTTAAGTACACGGAAAACAATTATTCTTTAAAAATACAGTCTTTCTTCTTGTCATGAATCTTATCGCTGCCATGGCAGTGTACCTCATAACAATTTCAATTTTTGTTTATGAACTTAGGAACAAACCGTCAGATTTCAGTCAAACACAACTTGTGTATTTTCTTTAGACACATGACAACATGTTTGGGTCTGAGAAACTTGCATGAAGCCATCGTTACAAAGTTCTAAAAATAAGGAGCATTGTTCTGTGGGATCCCATATCACGAGCTTAATTTTTACAGCATTACTCCTTATTTTTAGAATTATTTTTAATGGTGGCCTGATGAAGGACTCTTGTACCTAAACATTTTATCATTTTCCTGAATAAATTAAACAAGTTGTGTTTGACGGAAATCTAGCGGTTTTTTATGCCTTATATCTGGTCATAATTAAACTCTATAAATCATTAAAATGTTTAAAAATTTGGTAGAATTTGATTGGGATAAATGTACAGAACATTATACAGTAATCTTGAGTTTAACCAAATTTGCCAATTACAAAGTTTATTTCCCGTACTTCTGGAAAAATATTTTTCTATATGTCCTTAAATTATACATGGATTTATTTAAATTTCTTATATGGGATTTTGGTTAGTTGTTGGAACATAACGAGTTCTGAATCTGTTTCAAAGACCAGCTATCCTGAAGGTTTTCGCTCTTTCCAAAATTCCTTCAAGAAAATTCCCGAAAAGGGCCACAAATTATATAAATTCCCTTTCCTTCGATAGCCTTTACAATTCGCTACTCATTAATTATTCCTTATTTTGTGCTCAGTCTAAGCTGTTGACAGCATTGTCAAGTAAAGCAAAAAAATATATACAAAGTATTCTGTTAGCCGAATAACACTGTATTTCACTAAGAATCGGTTTAATAAGACTTTCATTACACATTATTTGCCATATTGGTCTCGCTCTCACTGACATGGCAGTCATAAGAAAAAGAGAAATTTTGTTTTGTAAATAAAGCCAACTCGGTGCACAACTTATTCATGGTATATTTATTCTTAGTATACTTATCAATCTCTACATGTATCGGTCGACGATGTACCCATCATTAGGAGAAACAACTTTGTTTATGCGACATTTGGTACTTGTTATTCTGTGTGGATGATTGTCTGGTATGCAAGAGCATATGCTCCTGCATACCAGACAGTTATTTACAAGATTATACAGAGATGGATGGTCAGCAAAATGTAAAAGAGCCCAAACGTTATAGTAACAAGGGTTATCTCTATATTTTTGAAGGTATCGTGCCAAATATATCACAGCCGCCTGTTTGTATACATTGCACTTTACCGTGATTGACTGGCTTGGAGCATTTGAATGTTTTATTAGCTTAATGGAATTCACTCCCGCCTGACTCATTCCGTAGGCAACAGAAGTTTAATTATCGACCTCCTTGTGTCACGGCGGTAAATTTCAAGCTGCTACACGGTTTTACAGCGACGAACGCCAAGAAGGGAGAATGATCTCTTGAGAGTACTTGAGGAATTTCAAGTTGATACATTCTAAAAGTCAACGTCACGGAATGATTCGTTTTATGCTTCATATTTTTTTCGCAGGAAATAATTTCAGTATTTTGGTTTATGTATAAGAAAATACGCAAATTAATGACTCTGTAAAAATCGAATGTATTTAAACCCATACATATAACATGAAATATATTCACCTACTCAATGAATAGAAAATAAAACACTGTCTAGGTGGTTTGCAGACCTGTTGTTTTGGACTCGAGGTCGTCAACAACGCTTCGTTATGCAACGTTAGATGGTGGTTGTGTCTACTACTACACGATCTGGGGTAACAGAATCGCTGCCAAGGACTTTATGGGGTAATTCTTTCACCTAATTTGTCCTTGGGGTCTCTAGAAGTTCCTTAAAATTTATTGACTTTTCCTTAATCTAGTCATATACCCGTTATTGTACCGGAATTCCTGAAGAAACACTGTATATTCTGCACGTGAATGTCGCACCATTAATTAGAATATAATAGAGAAGTCTTAATGAAGAAAGTGAAGTTGGGGTGAATATTACCTTCATCATACCACGAAGACTAAGAGGCGGGGTAGTTCTGGTGTTCTAACCTTCATTTAAATGTTGACTCTAGATGGGTTTGGGTAGTCAACGCCACGCCCCGAACTCTTGTCACCGTGTCAGAGACCAGGTACCTATTTTACAGTAGGCTGGATAGAAATTTGGGCCAGTTGAAAGTTGAATAAAGCGTCGCTCCCACCGGATTTCGAATCCTGAATCGGCCAGTCCGTGGCGAGGTGCTATGTCGTCTACGTAAAACGGGCAATTACAAACATGGAGGAACTTCATTATCATTCTCGTTTTGACTCTTCTAACCAAAGACCCTCCCCTTGTGTGAGTAAATACAAAACGAAAACAAGAAATTCACCTTTGTAATATGCGAATACCCTATTTAATTACATTATGTTTTATTTACATGTTTGATTTCGCTTCCAGCAAAAGTTTCAAGTTACCTTGGAATATTTGGGTCCATAATATGATGGGAATAAGTTCCTTTCCAATTTTTTCTAACTGTTTAATAATGGATGTGGCGTCATTTACCACAAAGCTTCAATTTTTCGCCAATGCTGTCCTAAAAATCGGAAATCCGCCAGCAAAAGTTTTGTAATCGTCTGGATAACTACTGTGTCTAACAGAATATCCGCATACCAAACCACTATCTGTTCTGTATGATGATCGGATTGTGCTAAAGGCAATACCGTTCAATTAACAGTATGGAATTTAATTAGCTTTTGTACCACTTATTGTAAGCCGTTAGTGTACAAAATAATCCCATATGTTATTGTGTGTAGTCATGAATACTTGACATGGCCTATGATTACATCCGATAATAAATCGTTATTGACTGCGTCGTGTCTGTTGAGTGCAGTGCATTGGACGAGCCTTTAACAGTTTATATTCCAAATACTACGTTCATTAACGTTTGTTTGCATGTGTAAGTGACTTTTACGGCCCTAATGGCTCTATTTTATTTATTAACTTAGAGATTCTGAAGATTTATTTATATTTGCCATTGAAATGAGCAAGTTAGTAGCCATTTAACCCTTTAAACACTGAATTAAATCCCACGTGTCATTTGCTGGCATTATTAGGAGCTCACCAAATTCTCCACGTTAGCAGGATAAAGGTTAATAATGTTAAAGTACTAAACTGTGTACATTTCATTCCTTTTTTAGAAGGTAATGACAAACAAACTATTTAAACAATTTGAGATCATAATGGAAAATTAGTTTATTAAAACGACTGTGTCGCAATTAAAACGTAAAATTTCTGTTAACGCACAGAGTACCCAGTTACCTTATGCATTAACGAAGCAGTTTACTTACAGTGTGTAATGTAGAAAAGTACTTACCTATGAACTTCATTATAGATGGCACTAATGGATATGTTTGATAAAGCAGTCCCGTTGCAGGCGTGGAGGGGCCCAGAGGGTTCCAGGAAGTTAAGGTTCCCAGATTTCGTGACAAGGGCACAGGATGGTGGTAGGTTGTCAGCCTTACGCACCGGCCGCCTTTACCCCCAGGAAATACTCCTGGTACTCATTTCTGTTAGAGGCTGTGTCGACCCCAGAATCATAGTGCGATCGGAAGGATTTTATGTCAATGAAAAATCCACTGACACCAGCTGGGATCGAACCTTCTGATTTGTAGCACAGCACCTTAACCACTGTGCTACCGCGGTCCGCCGGATATGTTTGGAGTTATATGATTTCTGTTCACAACTTCACAACATATTGTTTAAAGATTCGTTGTATTTTATTGTATTGTATTTAAAATCGAATTTATATATGGAGCAATGTCTTCACTGAGAAGCTAACAGATCCGTCAGTTATGAAACACGAAGACTTTTTGGCGTGCTAGACCCGTTGAAATAAAGTTCCTGCGCCATTACTTACACCATTGCTTAGGTTTCTCAGTTTGCAAATAAGAGAGTGGCAGTATGTTACCTAACCACGTTCTCATTTCATAAGTAATACAACGCAGAACATAGTGGAATGAAATGCGTGTAAGGGACACTAATTGAATGAGATTGGCAAGGAAAAACAAATTACTCGGAAAGAGACGTGTCCCACTACCAGTTAGTCCACTAGAAACCCCACAACAAATGACACTGCATTGAAGCCAGATCCACGTTTAGGTCGGGCTTAGACCCGCCTAAGACAAGGTGCGACTCTGGTCTCTGCAGTGTTACTGTGTGTGGAATTTTCATGAACTTAACTTACCATAAGTTCGACCCATAGTTTATAAAAGTAGGAATACAGATTATTTGAACTCTGAACTATAAATCAAGGTACTGAAGCAGGAAGAAGTAGTCTTCAGAACATCGGTATAAAGTAGGGTTCAATGTAATAAAATTAGCGCATCAATAAAAAAAAACCTCGAAACCAATTAAAGTAACAAAAGTTCTTTTGAATGAAGAAAATAATACTATATATATATATATATATATATATATATATATATACACACACACAAACACACAAACAAGGTCAATGTATCCTATTTAATATGTTAAGAGAACATGATATGTGTTAAAGCGAGACCAACTGACTCTTATCATAATAAATCAATGACGAAAGATTCTATTGATTTTATAATACACGATAATGCAACTATTAAAATAAAGGGGAACAAACCGAAGCGCCCTAGGTTTCGTGCAACAAAATTGTGTGTGAAAGACGTTACCTAACAAATAAAAATTACATCCATGAAGAGAATGAATGCAGTTTGAAGTCAGGGAATTCCTACTGTAATTTAACGAGGGATCTTTTTCTTCGTGTTTACCAATCCAAAAATACACAAATCAAGATATAAAGAACTGTAATTTGGCTCTTGTTATGTATAGCTGTGAAGTTTGGTTTCTTACGTTGAGGATGTTCAAGAATAAGGTGCTGAGAAAGATATTTAGACCTAAGAGAGACGAGGTGGGAAGAGAGTGGAGAAGAATACATAACGAGGAGGTTTATGACCTCTACTCCTCCCCACATATTATTCGGGCGATCAAATCAAGAAGCAGGAGATAAGCTGGACAAGTGACACACATGGGGGGAAAGGAGAGTTATACATCGGGTTTATATGGGGAGACCTGATGGAGAGAGACGGGTTGACAGGCTTAGACCTACATGCAAGTTTAATATTGAAATGGATCTTCAAAAATGGAGATGGGAGATGGAGTAAATTAATCTGGCTCATGATAAGGACAGGTGACGGGTGCTTGTAATGCGGGTATCGAACCTTCGGGTTTCATAAAATGCTGAGAATTATTTGACCAGTTGAGTACCGGTTAGCTTCTCAAACGAACGCTGCTCCATGGGGCTAGAGAGTTATGTGAAACATTTTTTCATATTGTGTATAACCGAGGCTACCTGAGGTGGGATTTAATAGAGTAGTAGAAAAGAGCAATACATTTAATTCTTAAGGAAGAGATCTTTTTCGTATTAATGCGTATTATGAATGTTTTTACTACAGATAATTTTATCTTTTTATATTTTATCGCCTGATAATGGCTCCTTAAGTTTGAAATAAGTAGCGAATATGAATAAAAATATTGTTATATCAGTAAAGAACAGTTTTGATAATTATATCACTTGCTACATATTGAATTATTGAAACAATGTGGAATATCCTCTGTTCAAAATTCTCATGGGCACTGCTTTGCCAGACTGACTGTAAAATATGTCACATGTGGGCCTACTTGTACAGTACAAGACTGTCAGACAGGCGGCTGCTTTGTCTCACAACTAGCAAGTTTCTTTAACAGCAACTTCGTAACAAAAGCTCTGAACGCAATGCTGTAGTTAGTTTTTCGTGTTTTGTAAGGTTTGCAGGAATTCGACATCTAATTTCATATGACGAGAATAGTCTGTTCTTGTCACTTATTGTTAAGTCGCACTTTCACGAGAACAAGTAAACATTTCCAGAGAGGGAGAGATGGAATTGTGCAAACAGTGCACTATTCTGTCGATTGATATCTGTACTGACTTCGATGAAGAAACAGAAAGGAAATGACGTTATATCAGCAAGTTACACAGTGAAACGGACCGAGGTAAATTGTCAAAATTCTTTTTGCAGTTACCGTATTGCACGGCTTAATACAAGTAAATAAGGAATTTAGAATACGCGTATACGAAATTAGAAGGGAATTTCACAAAAAGGAGTCTCCTACGTACACATTAGTTCACGAGTTCACGTCGGTTACATTGTCTTCGTCGGCGTAAAGAAACAATATTCGCTGAAACAAGCTACGAAGTCGTTACATTTCCTGGAATTTGCATGCAAACGAATGTACCTTTCTGTTGCAAATGAATTATAGCGCACAGAATCACTGGCAGAATTCGAAGTTACCTGTTGGAAATTTAAAACGCCAATAAACCTATTATTTCTGCAAGAAAATCGTTAAGAGTAAATATGTTCCCCTTTCTTGAGTTCAGAGTTTAATTGGGGTCTGATTAATGAAAAATTTTAAGATATGTTAAAAGGTACCGGTATTTAAATTTATTTTAACGTGATGATCTCTTACGACTAATCATTATGCTAACACAACAAAAATACTTCATTGAAACAAATAAATCCCCTTCACTGCAGAACTTAATTCACCTTCCAGATGAAGACTTGAATGGGTTTGTACTTTTGTTTCGGTGAGGTTTTATTCATTTAAGTTTTGCTTTTTTAAAACGACGTGTCGTAATCGCAGAAATGGGCAAAAGGTCTTTTATTCAATGAACATAGGACACTTTTACGCTCCTGGTCAAGCAAATTTCCTATATGTAAGGGTAAATGAGGTAAGTGGTACACAAATCGAGCACATACACAGACATTCAAATGCACGCTCACGCACACAACCCAGAATTTTGGTCAGTAAAGGTTATGGTTTGCCGGTCCAGTAGCCGCGCGGTCTAAGGCGTAGGTCTGAGGCCGCTCGCCTGCTGAAATTGTGGGTTCGATTCCCCCCGGGGATATGGATGTCTTTCTGTTTAGAGTATTGTGTGTTGTTAGGTAAGTTTCTCTGTGTCGAGCTGATCACTCGTCCAGAGGAGTCCTACCGACTGTGGTGCTTCATTGTGTGTGACCTAGAAACCTCGTGAATGAGGAGGCCATGAGCCATGAATGGTCTGTTGGGCCAGAAACGTTTATGGTTGTAAATTATAGGCCCATTAATGTTACAAGAATACAGACAGGGAAACATGTGGCACTTTGGGGGAGAGATGTCCACAGAGTGATTTTGTCGGGAAAACTTAGGGAAAGTTGTCACCTTGAAAACCTAGGCTTAGATGGAAAAATTATATTAAAATGGATCTTAAAGACATTTTCTGGGGCCTAGGACGGGATTGATCTGTTTCAGGACAGGGATATGCATTTTTCTGTTGAGAATGAGGTGATGAAATTTATTTCCATAAAACAAAGGGAATTTCCTTTCTAACAGAGAAAATGTTACTAACTTCTCAAGGACTCTGATCAATGGATTTATTTTCAGACAGCGGAAAACAACTGGCGATAAGGAAGTATCACTGTAGTATCCAACCTCAGTGAAATTTACTCTCTCACGAACTGAAATTACATCAGTTTATCCAGGAGGCCGACAACGAATTAGGCTGAAAATCCGCTCGTCCCTACTCTGGCGCTGTCATTATTTTGACTGTCTATAAATTATTGAATTCTGACAGCCAACTTTGAAGTCCTAAAGGGAAGAGAATGTACTTTAAAGTAAAGTGTGTATTAACATGCATTAAGTTGGATAAATATTTCTACCACCACTTAAACGCTAAGAAATAAAGATTTTTCCTAACTTATTAAAGATCTAGAAAGCTAAAAATGGATCAGCAAATGAGGTGTCATCTTTATCAATTCACCTGTTTCAAAACTTAAATTGTAGAGATTAGTCACTATTGTAAAAAACTTGATTTTCCCATTCAAGAAGCTTACATCTCACAGATAGCTGTTAAACGGACTTCGATTCTAACCATAAATTTCCGAACACGAAGCAGGTATTTTTAAATACTCAGCCCTCATTTTTCGAGATGGTTACATATGTTCATAATTAGGAAACTCAAATTTCCCTCTTTCCTCCAGTGCAGGAAATATATTGAACCACTTTAATTCAACAATGCATCTGTGAAAGAAACAGCTGATGGCAAATGCAGCAGTGTTTGAAGGTTTACCACCCTTCATGGCAATGCATTTTACTGTCATATTTGCTCAATGAATCACGGAACTAATTAATAGAACGTTCATCAATCAACGGTCTAAGGTTTCACTACATTTCCCTGTACTTACATTTACCCGACAGTAATGAAATTCAATAAATGATTTTAAGATTTCGTGGTAAATAACACTATACCTTATTTAATCTTTAAGAAAATATTTGTTACAAGCCATTACTCCACAAGCGAAGCTTATACTGGTAGAGTCGTCAGGTGTGTGCGAGAAGCAACTGGTGTTTTAAGAGTACAAGCCAATTTATTCCTAAGGTCCTTATCATAAATTTAGTAATAACTGTTTCTATTTTTAGAGTACTCGTAGATTTCAGCCAGATAAACTGTAATTTGGTTGCCGAAGTTTGACATTGTTGGTAAACAGCCCACATACACAACAATATGAGCAGCATAAGAGTGTTGCTGGTTTCTGCAAGGTAAATTAATTTGAAACCAACTGGATAGTAATTCAGATATAGGATGTAAAACCTGTTCTAAATTGTAAATATTGCTATGTCGGCCAGAATGTGCTAAATACTAACAGCGTTCTCAATGTAGCTGCTATGTAGGAAATTTGACAAAACACAGTCATATATTATGACACATGGCGAGGTAAAGTTTTCCGTGTGCTTAATAAAAGCTTAAGGGGGATGTGAGGTATATATCAGCTCATTCTAAAGCTTGGTAAGAGATGGAAGTGACTGGTTAGATAAAGACATCGGTCGACTTTCCACAGGAACAGGAATCGCTTGGATGAAAGAAATTCTTGCCTTTTCGGGAGTCGAACCGTCGTTGTTCGATGGTCCAGGCTTTATCTCAGTCTTCAGATCGACTGAAATTTGAAGTATAAGTTTGATAAATTCATCCAAAAATGTCTGAAATTAAGGGATTGAACCTTCAGGATCTATTGGATTTCTGACTTGGTCCACCTGGGCAAAAGACCTACTTTAAACCTGAGGAGTTCAATGATTACGCATCATTCCAAACTGAGCTAGGATTTTTGTAAACATACGCAAGTAACATCGCGTTCTAAATCGAAATATGGTATAGAATACGAAGAGGAAGACCTTCATAATTATGACTTCAAAACCTCCAATTTTTCATACCCAAAGTAATAGATATTTAACTTGAGATATTGTTTATACTCTCGTTCTTAGACCTATTACTTTGCCTAATCCCATAAAATAAAAAAAGTTACTATTTACTCTGGAGTACTGGCAACTGCTTTTTAATTATTTAGAGTATTTGAAGTAAGATCCTTAGAGGCAACAGACATATTGTTTGATAAAAATATCAGCGGTAGTATCCATATTACAGTACGGATTTCTCGAACTATAACAAAGCACACTTAAGAGGTAACAGTAATCCACATAATCCATTACCTTAGCAATGGTGGCACAGAGGGATTCATAACTTTAGGCCTTATTAACAGTAAAGGACATATGCCATATTATTCGGGTGATCAAAGCGAGAAAAATGAGATGGGCGGAGAATGTAGCACGTTTCGAGGAGAGGAGAGGTACGTGGTGGGGAGACCCGAGGGAATGAGACCACTTGGAAGATCCAGGCATAGATTGAGGGATAATATTAAGGAAGTGGGATGGTGCATAGACTGGATTGATCTGGCTCAGAACAGGGATACGTGACTGACTATTTTAAAAGCGGTAATGAACATTCGGGCCTCATAAAATGCGGGATTTTTTTTGTACTAACAAAGAACCGGCTAGCTTCTTAAGGACTCTGCTCCGTAGCATAAGTAAATAAAGGACGTATTCAAGTTGAAAATACGACAGGCTGGAATTTACTTGTGCTTCTTGCTGGCGGGCTAACAGTATCATTTTCTTTTGTGTTCTATCTGGGAGGGACTGTAAAAAATTTATGTTCGTACTTTTTATAAAGTGAATACCAAGCAAATAACGACAAGTCCAAAGTGACAGACGCATTGAGAGCAACTTACATTTTTAATAGAAAGTGTTTATCATCTCCACAAGATTAGCCAATATACAGTAAGTGGGACCGAACCCAAACTATCTTGGTCAGAGCTGTTTTAATCCCTAGAGTATTCACTGCCCCTGACGTCATGTGCTATAACATCTCCCCCTGTTCTGGCTCACATAATGTGTGAAGTCAATTTATTCATATTTTTTGGAAAATTTAATTAGAAAATCGCATTTCTAAGTAAATAATTTAATGAAAGTTATTGAATCATCCGGCCTTAACTAAGCACGCTTTCACGCAAATTGTATAGTCTTCCAAAATTAAATTTTGAGCCCATACTCGATTTTTTTTATGGGTCTTAATCGAGGAAGTGTCGATGGAGGAAATGTCGTTAGGGGAAACATATAAGGTAAATGGAACAAAATAATGGAATTCAGGGTTATACAAAATTTACACAAAGAACGCATGAAAACAAAGGATGGTTGCGATTTAATTATTATTTAGTTACGTGTAGAACCTATTACCATATGAAATTTCATATTCAATTTCCAATTTTTCATTACCTGTCTCCATTAAAACAAAGTTGATGGAAATATTTGAGATGCCTCTTTTTGTTATTGACTGTAGGAAACTAAAAATTGTGACGTTGGAATGACCTATAATGGCATAACTTTCATCAAAGCTTTTCATGAAAATCAATCAAGTCTTTCAACACATGAAAGCAGGGATATTGATATACGTAAATGGACACAGACAGACAACATGGCGAAATCACATGCCTACTGCACTTCTTCGAGAAGGGAAATGAGCTAAAAGTCTCTTTCATTTTCCGAATTCGAATGCGTTCCTACAATAATTTCAGGCTACCGTCACTTCAGCACCATTACGATTATATGAATTTATGTTCAAACGGGATGGGCTACGGTAAAAAATGAGATAACAATTTAGAGAAATTAATGAATTTGCTTGTCCAAAAGCCGTCCATAATCTTTAGGTGCATCATCCTCATTGTGTTATAAGCAATCAGGGAGGGGGTGGGGTACGTCAAAACACAACTGTCTTGTATCCTATTTATTATGCTGACGACGACATGTTTCGGCCAATGTGGGTCATCTCCAGGTCACAAAAAGGTATATAGAGGAAAACTATACAGAATATGATCATAGCATAGGTGCATATTCTACACTTTCAACGAGATCTCTTTGTCGGTAGGATTGCACATATTGAGCTAAAAGTACCAGTTGTGTTTTGACGTACCCCACCCCCTCCCTAATTGCAGTCTTTAATATTTACTTTTTTCGCTTATTGCATATTTGTCACGCGGGTGAAAAAAGATTCGTAATTTTGCGATATCATCTTAACCGACTAAATGCTAAGACAGAGAAAAGCGCGTAGATTTTATCAAATACACAAGTTTGAAAATTTTTTTGTACTTTTGGTCTTGATGTTAATTTTTTACTGACACATAATTTCCGAAGGATAGAAAACAACACACATTTAACGCACTAATGAGACTCAAAACCTAGCCTCTTCTTTTGAAATGATTTTTGAAGAGATTTTATAACGAAAAGATACAAGCTGTCTCTGCCCACACCACGCAGGCGTATGGAGGATCAAATTTATAGATCCATAGCTTAAACTCGGCATTAGGTGCAGCTACACTCTCCGGTCGCTTTAATTTCGGAGTCAGAGTCAAGGGCCGCTGACAGCAAATTCGGACCTCAGTTAAAAAAAAAAATTCGACCCCCCCCCCCCAAAAAAAAAAAACCCCCAACCATTTAAAATTTTTTCAAAAACTCTCGAAAAGTGAACTCTCATTTCGTCAATTTTGGTTTTTTTTTGAAAACATTCATTTTTAAAATGGAAA
>Ga0123354_10006060_pt1 | contig 17835 bp, 10 predicted proteins | sample TergutLab28metaG_2_FD_97872 | JGI IMG/M metagenome (GOLD analysis project Ga0123354, IMG submission 97872) | Labiotermes labralis P4 segment gut microbial communities from Petit-Saut dam, French Guiana - Lab288 P4 | ecosystem: Host-associated > Arthropoda: Insects > Digestive system > Gut ...
CCTACACAACGCAACAAGTAGTCGCAAGCTCCTGAAGATGGACGTATTAACGTCTGAAACATGTTGAGCAGTAGATAATAAAGCAAGTGTCATCTAGTTGGTCAACCTTTATTCAAATATCAATACAGCTCATTTGTATCAGCATTATTCACTGTCTATGCACAATAAACTCCACTACACTTGATGTGAGGATTATTGCGAGTGTGTGCGGCATGCCCAACTGCCTGTCTTAACTCAAGTTCGAGCCCCGTCCTTCCTGGAACAACGTCCACGATACTATCCTCCACCGGGACTGCGTAGGGTACAGCACCAAGTATTACTGCAAACTTCGTTCAGAAGTGACGTACGCCCTTCTTGTTCGTAGTGTCACTAAAGACGTAGGCGTCTTCTAGGTAGTTGGGAACCCACAGAACAGCCGATCTGTCAATTGTAGTTGGGGATCATCATCCAAGCATCAAGCTATTGTAGTCTCAGACGACACACAGTTGCTAAGATACCACGGAAAGCATTTCCTATCTTTTTTGTACCTTTCACCTGACAGTAGTAATTGTAGAGACTTATATTCACATTAGGACCAAATTAGAGGCAGCCTGTTACAGAAATTCTATTGAAGACGTTATGAACTGTGTGTCATATGAAATTATATCCTTTGCCGTATCAGAATTGAAAGTTCTGTGACGTTCCTTCAACAATAGTAATTTGCTTTTCAAACAAACAGTTACAAATGATAGGACAATAGAAAACCCCTAATTTAAGTGCTGGCCAGGTCGCCGTAAACAACAACGTGTACGATTAGAGACACACACACACATACATACATACACACATATATACACCCACATACACAAACATACATACACACACCACACACACACATACATACACACATATATACACCCACATACACAAACATACATACACACACCACACACACACATACATACATACACACACATACGTACAAACACAATTCCAAGCTTGCACGCACGCACACACAGCGAAGAAACTTCTTTTTTTGTTACGTTAATCGATTATTGTTCTGCATAACTCCCTGGGGCGGTTTTCGTATTAAGAAGCTGATATGCAGTTAGTCATGAAATACACCAAGGCCTTGTTTTACGTCCATTTGTTCTACGGCTTTTTTCTAAAACGCACCATACCAAATTACACTCCTTAATTTACGCCCTCTCATTTTCGGTTTACCGCTCTTTGGCTGGTTTCTTCCACTTATTTCTTTTCTTATTATGGGAATATCATTCTTTATTTACGCCCATTTTTCCAGGAACGCAACTAGGGCCCGAAGCAAGGCCTAGGATTACTCTCATTGTATGGTCCCTAAATTTTTTTTACCATGTTTACAACGGTTGGCAACGATCCCTACTAGTACCTATAATGAGGGTGCTGAATCCCGTCCCGAAAAATTCCACCCTATTTCATGACGGCCTTTCTGCGTCGAGACGCCTTGTACACATTCCACAAAATGACGGCGCATCGTAACACGTCAACAACCCTGAACCTACGCAGGCGCCAAGTGGCTACGAAGTATGTAATACTTTAGTTAAAATCTAATGTTCTATTTATTACGTGTAAGAAGAAATGATTATGAGAAATCTTAATTTTACATTTGATAGCCGGAACAGACATGTATATGTTGAGCCCATATGGCTTTCTTTATACTGTATACGGACACACAGGATTACGCGGTATCAATTTACCGTACGGTCCGATTAATGGAGAAAGAACTGTCCTAGGTGTCGAGTACCTACTCATGTTTTAATTGTCTTAACTAGATAATGCATGTATCATATTTTACCCAGTACCAGATTTTATACTTGTTTACAATTGTACGAAATATCGGGATCCCAATTTTCTCAACAGCACCTTTGACTTATTCTGCCGGAGGCCTGATGATGACTTGCAACAGGTCGAAACATGTAGCCCGTATGCTCCAATAAACATTTGTTGTGTTGACGTATATTTTGTGAAATTATTATATACCGATTAAGGACTTTTTAACTGCTAACTTTATACACCTTACGGTCGAACAGCCGCAAGAACAATCCTTCATTGTCGAACTCTGTGCACTGTACGGAGCTGTGGACATGCTTTCGGGCTCGGTGGACCGTTCGTCATGAAAGGATTTTAGGGTCCTATTCATTTAGACCACGTTCCTACCTGAACACTCGTTGTTACACACCAGTATCATCGAGTGGTTAATGAACTGGAAGTAAGATGTCGTGGCCTATTTAAAAATTTATCCAAACATGTCTAGAGACCAATGAAAGTTAGGAAAGAAACAAATTACTCGATCTTCGGACCGAGAGCTGAACACGGGGACTCTCGTATAAAAAGCAGCAATACTAATCACTCGAGCGTAAGGTTTTAGCAAACAGACAGGGTTTTAAACATGAACTACTGGAAGGCTATCCGAATCTAAAAAAACTAACATAATACACAATACCACTGCGCTTTTTGCGTTTCTTTCTCTATGCTCTCGCGGTAAATTAGTACTCTGAAATATGGAGACGCCATGATTATTACCTTGACACAAAATGAATCCCAAACACGTCACTACATCCGAATTCATTCCACACTACGTTCACCACAGGCTTACTATAGCGCATCCCTTCCGCTAGTGTTCTTGCCATTTCCATAAAAATCTTAGCTCCTAATTAGTCCCCCGACAAAGTAGATTGTCATCTTGTTAACAACGTCAACCGATGTCACAAGAACCACCTTAATGCTGCCGATCGGTAGCCACAAAACCGATATAAGAGAAACAAGAACTAGAAATGTGTCAGAGATAAACACACTAAAACGCGAGTGAACCCCCTTCAAACTTAAGCCTAATTTGATTCAGATCTCTTGTTCTTTCCGTTATTTTATCACGCTTTATTCGCAGTAAGAATATGAAATATTGAGTCTTCTCCTAACAAGACACTGCACGCACATTTTGCTACAATTTCTTTCATTGACGAATTATTATTTAACACTCATGTTTATTGGACCGTGCATCATTATAATAGCTGAAGAATAAAAGACCAACTTGATGTCACTTGTCATTTTATTTCACTTCTTATGTGCTCAACATGTTTCGGACATTAATATATCCATCATCAGGAGCTTGCGACTATTCTGTTGAATTACCACCTTGTTCGTCACTTATACCACTCCAACCCAACCACACCGAATCTCCAACACACATCGAACCAAGAACAACACGACCAATGTGGTAATTCGGCACAATAGTAGCAAGCTCCTGATGATGGATATATTAATGTCCGAAAAATGTTGAGCACATAAGAAGTGAAATAAAATAGCAAGTGACATCAAGTTGGTCTTTTATTCTTCAGCTATTATTTAGCACCTTTCACGTGGTTTCCTTTCAGCTTTAAGTTCCTTTCTTTTGTCGGCATATTCTTTCGAGTCCGCACATTTCTATGCTAATACTTTCATCGCCTTAATCCTAATACTGTAAACTATAAAATAAAACATTAGGACTGCTCAATTTCAACAACATTTGGCAGTGGTAACGAAAAAACTTCAATTTTCTGAAGATTCATGTCCGTTACAGTTACAGGTGTGATCAACTAGTATCCGAATTGGAATTGTAGTGTTTGTTCACTGGATGGGATGTGTTTGCAACCAGTCTTGTCATGTTCGTACATGTCTTAGCAACTCATGACACAAGTTGCAAGTGGCTGCGTTTGCTCAGTTGGCTGCAGTAGGTCGCGGAAGTAACACGTGCATTTATGTCATGGCGATTTTTACGATGTGTGAAAGTACCGAACAAGGCTTTTGCATCAAGTTCATGTGAAGACGTGCAGTTTCTTAAGAACACTGTGACATGTGACGAGTCCTGGGTCTACGGGTACGACCCGGAGACAAAACAGCAAATGTCACAGTGGAAGGGTCCCACATCTCCGCGACCAAAGAAGGGGCGCCAAGTGCGAAGCAAAACGAAGGTCATGGTACTGGCGTTTTTTGATTCTGAGGGTATTGTACACCACGAGTACGCTCCCGACGGGCAAACAATTAACAAGGAATTCTACGTGAAGTTATTGCGACGTATGTGTGAATCAGTTCGCCGAAAACGACCGAAAAAATGGCGGGATGGCGACTGGATCCTGCACCATGACAGTGCGCCCGCACACACTTCACATCTTGTGCAGCAGTTTTTGGCCAAACACGGCACCGCTCAGTTGAAGCAGCCGCCGTACTCACCAGATCTCGCACCGTGTGACCTTTTCCTATTCCCAAGGTTCAAGAAAGTTCTGAAAGGACACCGATTTGAGGCAACGGAGGGCATCAAACGAAATTCGACGAAGACACTATTAGACATCCCGAAAGAGGAGTTCGTAAAATGTTTCCAACAGTGGCAGAAAAGTTGGGCGAAGTGTGTAGCTGCGGAAGGGAACTGTGTTGAACACAATTAGACTTAAAACCCCGTAAGCCTTTTCTACTTCATGTACTGCGGTCAGTCCGGATACTTTTTGAACAAACCACGTATGTTACCAGTGTCATTTCCTTAACCAGTACTAAGGTAGATCGCGAATTACCAGAAGCACTGTCTTTCCACATCGACCTTCAAATTCGTTTCGTTATTTTTCATACAACGTAATAAATTTTACGCAGTCGATACTGTGTTGTTAAAGAAGGAACTAAATAAATGCACTGTGATATACAGGGATTTTTACTTCATTGGCCCAGTTCGAAACCCAGTCTCCTCTCCGAAAATACAAATACTTGCCTTATACGTGCAAACTGAACGATTCCGAATTTAAAGCAAAGCTGATACTTCATGTACGTCTGCTTTAACATTCAGTAAATCTGCGATTATCTGTTTAGTATGATTTTCGAAACAGACAGCAGTATTTGCCGCAACAGTTCGGCCCTACCTCTTGATCTTTGTAATGGATAAGCGTTGTGCTTCCATCTGGAAGCCGAAAAATCCTTACACATAACTGAGTCATAATTCAGGCCTGAAATGGTGACGATAAACTAACACTTCAAAGTACCTGACGGGTCTTCATTTACAGGTAAGGTAATAAGAGATCTATCACCTATATTCACTGCAAATAATAGGCGTGTGGAATTTATACATCCGGGAACAATTTGGCATTCAGAGGACCGTTCAACGTGATATATACTTACAATAAAAGCCAAAGAGATGCACTATTTCTCAACTTTATTTTATTAAAGAACTCCACATGTTTCGGACAGATTTACTGTCCATCATCACGAGTCTTAATACTGTATTCACAGCAATTGGTATTTGTCATACTTGTTATGTTGACTGTCTGCTAGCAGATAGTCAACATAACGTATTCTTAACCTCGGTACTTGTTGGCGGTTAGCAAGCAACTTTACTTCCTGGCCGCTTTAACCGAAGGAATTTAAAACTCTTACCCACGGAGCAGGATGCTCGGTGAGTCCTCGAAACCCAAATTCGCGTTTTGAAAAGGAGAGAAATCTCTTGCTGCCAGGAACCGTACCAACATTTCCCAGCTGTTCGGCCCGTGGTCCACCCAGCAAACCTATTACGATATCCAGGTTCCATGTAAAAAGTAAATTCGTTATGTACCTTAAGCGTTCCTACCGTTTTGTGTATTTGTTGTGCGTTTCTTGAACGGCCAATTAATTACAGCAGGCCATTATTACTCAGTGAAATGTCCGTAGTAATTAAGTAATCAAAATACGTATTAAAGGTCAGACTATTTGCTTTCGATTTCCAAAATTGAAACTTCTTTCTAAAATATTATAGATAACGATTCCTTCTTTTCCTGCTGCACAGCACAAATTTGACTTGTGCTTGATTAGTGTGGGGTCTTATTGGAAGTGACTTCACCTGCACCGGACATCATCATTACACTAATTGCAGTCTGTTGCGCACGACTGAGGCGGAACCACTCAGACGCAAATGCGTGCAACAGAGGAATATCAGATATTGACATTGTGTGAGAGAGGTTGCCAGTTTGACTCAAAATTGCAGTCGTTAGTCATCTGAAAATACCAGACTTATTATCTGTTATTGCCGACCCCAGAGTCCGCGCCGTCTATGGTGTTGGTCTGCGGCCGCTCGCTTGATGGTATTGCTGGATCGAATCCCGCCGGGCGCATGGACGTCTTTCACTTGTGAGTGTTGTGTGTTGTCAAAAGTCTCTGTATCGGGAGGATCACTCGTCCAGAGGATTCCTACCAAGTGTAGTGTGTCTGAGTGTGATCGTGAAGCCTCGATGGTGAAGAGGTCAAGGCCCACCAGGGGTTGTAACACCGTGGGAAAAAAATATTTCTTTTCTCTTCGTGTATTTTATATTTCTTTTTCCTGTGGTGCTACAACCCAAATTGGGCCTAGGTCCCTTTTTTGAGGTTTCTAGATCTCACAAACACACACACACACACACACACACACATTAGGGCTCCTCTCATCGAGTGATCATCCCGTAGCAGATGTCGCTACCTACATGACACGTAACAAAACACAAAAGCAGTTCCCGTATCATCAGCGATATTCGAAACCCCAATCCGAGCAGTCGAGAGGCCACAGACCCGTGCCTCGTACCTCACAGCCACTGTAATCGGCATATTGTTCATCGTACTTATAAATACTCTAATTAATCGTAAATGAATAAGAATCACTAAGTCTGTGATATGTTTATCATTCCGAAGGGTTAAATTTCCAAATTTTATATACAGCGTATCCATACCTCAAACCAACAGATTTCTGTCCTGCAGAAAGAGGCATCAAATTCCTGCCAAACAATAGTAACGCCCCATAAATCTACACTTGTTCACAACCCAAAATACCGCACTCTAAAATCATGGTACTTCGGGTTATACAAGAGTGAGAAATAATCATTTGAAGAACGCTGGATGAAAGAAAGAGAGAGCATCTTGTGGTGTGAGAGCATGCCGATCAATTAGAAACCGAGAAGATAAAAGATAATATTTTAATTTCTAAGCAACACACCACTGCCTAACCTAACCTAACCTAACCTAACCTATGAACTTAAATCCACGACATAAACCCACTTAATATCTTAAGCCACACTAATAATCACCATTTGATTTTTCTGCAAATAATGCTCTAAGTTCTACATGTTTCGTGCATTAATCGGAAGTATCAATATTTTACAGGAGGCCGCGGTAGCACAGCGGTTAAGGCGCTGTGCTACAAATAGGAAGGTCGCTGGTTCGATTCCAGATAGTGTCACTGGAATTTTTCATTGACATAATCCTTCCGATCGCACTATGGCCCTGGGGTCGACTCAGCCTCTAACAGAAATGAGAACCAGGATAATTTCCTGGGGGTAAAAACGGCCGGTGCGTAAGGCTGACAACCGTACCACCATCCTGGGCCATTGTCACGTCATCTGGGAACCTTAACTTCCTGGAACCCTCTGGGCACCTCGGAACCCAGCCTCCTGTAAAATGGGTACCGGGTCTTTCCCGGGAGTAAAGTGCGGCCGGGGCGTGCTGCTGACCACTCACCCCCTTCTAGTGCCGCGGTCATGGAAGAGTAGAGCTAGAACTCTACCCACCCTCTGGGCCACACCGGGCCAGTGACGGGAAAATTTTACCTTTATAAATATTTTACAAAGACCATCAGACGCAGTCGGAAGTATAAATGTAATTATATTGCATTGTAAACATAGACATGTTTCGGCTGCCCATGTGGCCATCTTCAGGTTCGTGGGAACAAGGACACAATTACATTCAATGTCTCGGAATGATGTGACAGTTAAACATTGTATAATTTTGCTCAAACCACAGTGTCTTGAAGTGTTCAGTGTAGAATGTCAAAAACGTGTTACGTGGGACATCTTGTTGTGATATGCAACTTTTGAAACTTATTTTTATATGTTTGATGATGGATCTCGAATAAAACCGAACAGGCTGTACAGTGCAGATTAAGAAAATATGACATGGCAACGGTGTAGTTGTAACTGACTGCCCTCTTCCCCGTTTATAATTTTGAAAGAAATGTCGTCATTGGACACAGCGCATATAATTTTGTTAAAGAAAAACACTGTTTAAAGAACCTAGAAAATATTGTTGTCGTTGTGTAAATACAAACTATGAATACCCTAAGAAGATTTTGGTAAGTTGTAATATAAACAACTAACTAGATGAAATAATTACAAATTTTATTGATAATTACAATCAGCTCAACATGTTTCGGGCGATAATTTTGTCCATCCCCAGGAGTACTAGACTGTGTTTACAGCTTGTGGTACAAAGCACGGACGATGCTGCCTGCTGGTGACAAGGATGAAGTAGAATTCCACCTCATCCTGGTCACCAGTAGGCAACATCGCCCTGCATTATACCACAAGCTGTAAACACAGTCTAGTGCTCCTGAGGATGGGCGAAATTATCGCCCGAAACATGTTGAGGTGATTGTAGTTATCAATAAAATTTGTTATTGTTGCATCTAGTTGGCTGTTTATATTATTGTAACAATGATTCACTGTCACACAAACACCAAATTTAGGTAAGTGTTGATTACTTTCCTAAATCTTAGGACTAGAACAGTGCAAAGGCTGAAGGTTGGGATTTAACCACAGTTGTCACAAAGGTATGCCTTTATGATGAGTTATGGTGTTCCTAACGAGTTCCATGGAAACTGGACATCATAACCTGATACTGGATACGCTAGGCGTCTTATGTCGAACGCTAATAGAATGATTCAATTCAGGGAAAAAAGGGCTTGTAAAATACTTAATTTTTAGATTTTATTTCTCACAACGGTGAGTATTAAGACACTGAGTTAAGATTGTGACATCATACAGTTTGGAAGATAGACGTCAACTTTTCGGTAGAAACTGTTGCCTCCATTTTCAGGATCCAAAAACGCTGTTAACATTTAGCCTGAAGTCACGGACAGGAAGTTTCTTCTCTTTACCAAAATGCACGGTATAATATCTCAGAAGAACGTAACCAAAGTTTTGTTCTTCTTTAACTTAATAATAATCTTGACAGAAGGACAAGCGGCCGAATCCTGGAAGTCTTCGACTACACAACGCTCCCTCCGATAGTGGGACATTTGGATTGCAAAGTAGCCATTATTTATCAGTCTTAACGGATAATCTACAAGTTATAACGTTCACTTCTTCATTCTCTATCACAACCTTCCTTTGTTTTCTCACGGAGTAGCTCCTTACGGCAAAGTCTTCCTTCAGGTCTAATTGCCCCATTTGACAACACGTCACCCACAACTGTTGGAACGCAGGACTTCATCTCCGTCTTCAGGAGAGATTACCAGTATTTCCCTTTCTGAACAGTATAGATCCAGTCCACAACCACAGGCGCTATTTCGTTCATATCTGTGTTGTTATTATTCTTCCATCTATATTTATTTCTTCAAAGTGTTCTATCTCCTTAGATTTTCCATTACAACTCTCTATTAGCCTACATTTCAGCAACTTCAACTGGATATGCAATTAATATGGAAATGACAATTACCTTACGGTCATGTTGTATGTAAGATGACGTCGAGTGTCGTTAAATAATTCTCTTTCCAACTAATTAGACTTAATTCCAGTTTCCTTTCACTATAATGGAGAGACCAGCCACCTGATCAACACTATAAATCTTCGAATGCGTAACAGACATTACCTCTTCCCACAGACAGTGTCTCTAGATTTTGTCTTCTGATATGAAAAGGAATTTTGCTGACGAAATCCGTATTCACAGCTAAAAGCGACAGGCACTCTACACATAAACAATTTATAACAATATTTCGTTTTCCATTTCTCGTCTGTATTAGTCGTACGTGGTATACTTTAATTTCGGAATAGTATAAAGGAAATAAGGACTTATTTAATTAAAACGGACAGTATTATATGATGTGGCTGATGCATTCTAATTCATCATCATCATAAACATCAAGGATTGGACCCTTTGACCCGTTCCGTCTCCAGAGTTACAGCTGCTAGCGCCAACGCTTCTTCGGTCTTCCAATTGTTCTCCTTCCTTGTGGTCTGTAGTGGTATGATTTCAAAGGGATTCGGTTTTGTGGCATTCTTTGCAAGTGCGAAAGCTAGTTCCGTCTGTATTCATCTATCTTGTCTAGTATGCCTGTAATCCGTAGTTCGCGGCGTATGCAGTCATTGGTTTTGTGGTCAAAAAGGGTGTAGCCTGCCACAGGTCTCAATACCTTCATTTCTGCCTCTTCAATTCTTCGTCTTTGTAAGGCTGTTAAGAGTCCAGTTTTCTGACCCATATAAAAATGTAGGTAAAACTAGTTTGTTGTATATTTTCAAAATAGTTTCCGTTCTCACTTTCTTATATCATTATAATTAGCTGATGCAATTACACCATGTGTTGAATACTCCTACGTTTCCTGCTGCAGGTCCACGAACCACAGATTAATAAGAGGCCGACTGATCTGTGGATATGTTGTAAATATCATCAGAGCAGAATTACTTCAAGGGTAGTTTAAGTAATCTTCATAAATTCTACAATGACCTTCCTCAGGGGAGTCATACTGATGATATTTCCTACTGTGAAGTGAGAATGGATAACTCAGTTGCTGTAGTGACTTAGATATAGACCACGCAACAGACGAACTCCTGTTCAAATCCTGGCACCCCAGCGTCCGTAATGCTTCTGGGGTCCTGCCAGTTTCCCATTCAAATGGTACCAGCGTCAAATTCCCAGCGACCTAATGCTGACTTCACACTCCACCTAGCTCCGTACTGAAACACTGACGGAACAACAACACCTTCCTCTACGCATATGCCTTCATGACACGAACAGAGACTTTTTGTACCTCCAACTTTATCTTCTCCTTAACTCCTTCTCATGTAGACAGTCCTGACAAGAACTCTTTGAGTTTTCCGCGTTTTACCTCAGTTCCTCGAAGATCTTTCAGAATGTCAGTAACAGCTTCTTCCAGACTCACAGTTTTACCAAGATCCTCTCACTGTTCATTCAATATTACCATTGCTAAATTTCGTACGGCTCTGTCATATAAAACGGCAAATGACGTGGGGTTACTATATAATAAGAAAAGGTTTGTGGAGACGAAGTGAGAACGGATTTGCTTCATATAATTCTCACGAATTATACATGTATCCAGAAAGACACCTGGTTTGTTTCGAAACTTAAACTTTCTGCTCAAGTAACACGTTTTTCTCAAACTATGCGCTAAAATTTAAATGCCCACCCTGTAGCATAAAACATTCCCATTACAGGTCCGAGGTTCCCAGAGGGTTCCAGGAAGTTAAGGTTCCCAGATTACGTGACAATGGCCAAGGATAGTGGTAAGGTCGTGAGCCTTACGCACCGGCCGCTTTTACCCCCAGGAAATACTCCTGGTACTAAATTCTGTTAGAGCCTGAGTCGACCCCAGGGCTATAGTACGTTGGGAAGGATTATGTCTATGAAAAATCCCAATTACACCAACTGGAATCGAAACAGCTACCTTCCTATTTGTAGCACAGCACATTAACCACTGCTGTAGCACAGAGGTTTAGCATATTCTCGTATCGAATTCCGGTTCTGGACCATCTCGCAACATACAGCACTGTTGCTTTGACGATCATACCTAAATGAAGTACTGGCAATCCCATGTTATGGGTGGTCTAAATAGAACTCCAGGGGAGGGTGGACTGCTCTGGGGGCGGGAGTCAGAGTGCACATACCCCGTTTTGTTGCTGATCAAACAAGCGACGTGGCGAGCACAGCAAGTGACAAGTGGCTGGATGAACTTTCTTCATATTCGCATAAAAACAGCTAAATAAGGTTGTTAAAGGACCAGAAAGGATATCTTACGCAGGGAAGTTTGAAAACCTGGCCTAACTTGCATTTTGTTAAGACGTTCACAATTTAGGTGTAGACGTAAGATAAAATTCGTATTAGTTGCCACGACAAAGATTCAAAGCAGAACTAATGATGTCATACGAAATCCAAATGTAACGTTTGATTGAATAGTAAATAAATCTTCTTCCTCCTCCTCTTCTTCTTCTTCTTCTTATAAAACGCTACAACCTGTATGAGGTTCTGGCTTGCTCAACCACTTTCTTCCAACTATCTCTATTCCGTGCTACTTTCTTCCAATTCCCTATGTTTATGCTCTTTATATCTTCCAAAAGTCATCTTCCCATCGTGTTTTAGGTCTTCCAGTTGGTCTTTTAGACACGGGTTTCCATCTCTTGATCTTCTGCACAATATTATCCTCAGCCATGCGTTCAACATGGCCTAACCAGTTTAGTCCTCGTTTTTTAACAAACCCAATTATATTTTGTCCTTTTAATATTTCGTTGATTTCTTGATTAATTTTAATCCTCCAGTAGCCATCATCTGTTCTAGTAGGACCAAATATATTCCACATTATCCTCCTTTCGAAGATCATCAGTTTATTTATCATATTTTCTTTAAGTACCCACGTTTCGGAAACTTAAGTTACTGTTGGGCGAATTAACGTGTTATAAAGTTGTAGTTTGACGTTTCGGGATATTAATTTTGATGTGAATAGTTTTTTTTTATGAACACGGTACGCCCTATAATTAAATTATATTACTGTCGACAATTGTTGCAGCAGCTGGACGGAGCACGAAGACGGATTAGTGTTGTTCTGGTCCACACATCTCAACCACCGACACGCGCGAATGGTGGCACACACAAACGAAATAACCACTTGGGGATGACGAGGGGTTTACGTCAAAAACAGCACCAGCTGACAGAGCCATTCTGTCATAGCAACAGCTCAGTTCCAAGAAGCTCACTGCGCTACACAACAGCAGTAGGCAGAAGCCCCAGCGTTAGAACAAATCAACCCTTATTTCTATGTGACACGCATTTATCGGTTTTCAAAGCAGAAATTTTCACCAAATATCTTTACAGTAATCAAGTCACGGGTGATGGTAAGAGAAGGGCACGTTACACTCATATAAGGGAAAGGACGTGCAAGGGCAATAATAGTATGCAAACCTACACGTAGATTGAAGGGTAATATTGAAACGAATCTTACGGGAATTTGGGTTTGAACATGAGGAAAGGATTCATGTGACTCAGAATAGGCGCTGCAACAAGCTCATGTGAACAAGCAAATGAAAATCCGGGGCACTTAAGAAATGAAATGACATATTTCCTTAATCAGACGACTATTACTTCTTAAAGAAGGACTGTACTTCCGGAATTATTTCAACCTACGAATTCTTGTTAGATAATTGAACGCTGAGAAATTTGGACTTCGACTAATCAAATATCTCTAACATGTAACAGGAACGATATTTACAGCAAATACATGAGTTTCGATTTTGGGAAGTTCCGTAGATTAATTCTGGGCCCTGATGTTAGCTTACCGAACTCAGTTTTATGTTCTTCTTCAGCTTCTCCCGACAAATGTTGAGACAGTACATGCCATATACCTTTCTGCGCTCAGTTTAATTTACAAGACACATTATACTTATTTCTCTGTTGTCCTGTATTTCCAGGCTACTTTTGTTGCTTTTTTAAGTTCCAACAACAAATTATTTCACTTAATACGAATTTGACATGTCGGTTGATTGCATTCAACAGTCAACAGAATGAAAGTACCACAGTACAACTTGTTTACGTATTTCAACGAGATATGCGCTGCGCTGCTACGAGATTTGACAGGGCTCATCCGCATCTTTACTGTTTAATTATTTCATCGCAGACACAGACCGATCCGACACAGCCTATTAAGTTTATGAAACACTGTTAAATGAAGTTTAAAAAGTTAAGCAACCGTCCAATGCATTTTGCTACACACAGCCGCCGAGAAAATGTTTTGAGGACATGGCTACAAAATTCAAGAACGGGTGGAAATCAAGAAATTTTTTATAAACACATTTACACTTCCATATGGGGCACGTGTTGGTGCCGTTGGTTGAGCCACTGCGCCACAAGCCGGGAGGTCGCGGGTTCGATTCCCGATAGTGTCAATGAAATTTTTCATCGACATAATTCTTCCGGTCGCACTATAGCCCTGCGGTTGACTTAGCCTCTAACAGAAATGAGTACCAGGAATATTTCCTCGGAGTATAGGCGGTCGGTGCGTGGAGCTGACAATCTTACATCTTTCATGTGCCGACTGTATTGAAATCTGGGAGCCTCAACCTCCTGGAAACTTTACGGCCTCTCCAGGCTTGTAATGGAATTGCTTTACACTAACATATAGGCCTATATAGACGTATAAAGAAAGTATTCTGGGACGGTAAGCCGTGTTGGTTGGCAAACAACAAACCTTTCAGAAGATAATACTGCCTGCATTTATTGGGTCTAGCTGCAACTCACATTTATTGTCCAACCATGAACAGAGAAGCACTATTCTCCTCCGAAACGTACAAAATTTGTACCACTCTACACGGCCTAAAATCCTTACAAACAACTTTGTGAGAAAACCGAATCTCGCAAAGACTTGATGATAAAGGGCCTGACGTTTGGCCACTTGTCTCATCGTCGAGTTCCGTCAAACTAAAATCCTCAAAAACTCCCTTAAAAGCAACACCACGTAGTATTAGGGAGACACTCAAATTTAATTATACTTCCCCAAAATATGATTTAGTACGCTTTTACCGTGTGTTAAATACTTTGACATTCGCAGCTCCGTTGACATCATGAACCGACACACAAACTAAAAAATACGAAATATAAACCTCTGTAGCTGTAAAGTGTCTCTCTTGTCTAAAATCGGTACATTTCTGATTACTTCCTTTTAAAGGGGAAGCGAATGCAGACTGTGCAATGCAGGGTCGGAAGTACGCACCAACTTCCCTGCTCGTAGGTCACTGAAGTTCATAATACTCCGATTATCAAAGCTCACTGTTCATACACGTACATACCCTTTCCAATACTCACTGTTCAAGATCACACTATAGGTTACGTAACCTAACAACCTTTTCTTTCTGTCATCCGTTGTGCTATCTAAACATTTACACCTTCCTGTCCAATAACACCTTTCACTCAGGTCCCGAACAAGATACTAGATTTCGACGTTTTGCTGACCGTGCATCTCAGTATATAGGTGTGATGATACCAGAGGCTCTATAATACAGTTTTGACGTCCTGATGATGAGCACATGTGCTCGAAACATGTAGAGGCATGAAATAAACTTATTCTAAAAAAGAATTTGTGCATTGAGTTGGTTAAATACTGAGATAAATATACTAGATTTTATGCGTTTTCACGCTTTCAAAGAGGGTGTTTACTCGTACTATAGGCAGGCCACTCGGTTATCTACACCACGGCTGCCGAATTTATTGCTCGCGTGCCCAAAATGGCACGCAGCATTCACTGCCCTCCCAATTATTTTCTTTTGTTCGACCGGCGTCTCTATATTGTGAATATTGTGCGTGTATATACATACATACATACACAAATCTCACTGCGTAGAGACTGTACATGAATTATCGTTGCTACCAAGGAATACTGGGACTGAATCATTTTTACACAAATCAGGAACGGTGCCAATTGTTGACTGGATATTTATCACTGGGGCACCGGCCTGGCGGTGGTTGGGTGAATACGTGACAATGGGCACAATATTTTACAGTCTTCTAAAATGAGCCATCCCCGTTGTGTGTATATAAACAAAAGGTGTAGGTATTAGTCAATAACACAACAATATCTAAAAAGATGTTTAATAAAGGATTATAGTAACTACATGTTTCGGCCTAATGTGGCCATCATCAGGTTTTCATCCGAAAATATGGTGGTAATGTTTTATAGGACTGGTATGGTTATGTCACGATGGTGAGATCTCATCATCTGTGATGTTAGTTATATGCACAGATAACCCCCCCGACCCCCCCCCCGTGTCCCCTAGCAATAGCATATAACAAACATCACAGATGCTGAGATCTCACCATCGTGACATAACCATACCAATCCTATAAAGCATTACCACCATACTTTCGGATGAAAACCTGATGATGGCCGCAATAGGCCGAAACATGTAGTTACTGTCATCCATTATTAAACATATTTTTATATATTGTTGTGTTATTGACTGATACCTATACCTATTGTTTTTACAGTCTTCTTTTCAAGCAGGAATTACTATCAGCCCCCAGTAACTGCCACATTTTCTTCCGTATTACATTCCTCGAGGAGGCCTTTGTTAGAAATATAATTATTATTGTTTGCTTTAACTGTGTAATGTGCGTCAATAATAACAATAATATTGCAATAATTAATAATACGCGTAATTATTATGGCAGACCGCAAAACCTCATTTTACTCTTCAAAATTCCCATGGGTACGTGAAAGAATTTCTTCGAAATTTATAGAAAATGTGGCCCAGCGCCATCAAAAACTTTCGCCAGCCCTGTCCTGCGAACCTTCAGATGAATTTAGAAGACCTTATTCGCTTTTGTTCCCTGTGTGTACTGCATGATTTACCACTGCTGTCGCCTTGAATCTAATCACGCCAAAAATACAAGACAGGCCAGGTACTTGAACGCAACATTCAGGCAATTTCGCGCAGCCATAGTTGCAGTAGAAATAAAATAAGTATTACATATTGTCAGTGTGTGTTTGTAACCTTATTTAGCTAGCATGCAAAGCACATGCGTCGTGTTATATTGTCTTGTGGTCTGTCTGGCTGCACCATATTTTTCCAAAGCATCTCATACATGGTACAATTTTCGGAAAGAAAGTTATTTAATATGAAATGTGTGTTCTGATTTTCTCTACAACTCTTGTCTGAAGCATTTCTCATTCTAAGAATAATTCGGCGTGAATACTGTCATAAACGCAAATAGGTCTTTGTGTTAAGCAACTGTTATTTTTGTCATATTTAAATCAAACTTGAATCTGAAATATAAAATCTCATGGAAATCCGTCCAGAGGGAGCCGATTCGTTATCTGAGGACAGACGGACAGACAGACACGTGTCGAAACTAAGAGTCGCTTTTTGCAATTTTGCGAACTTGACTAATTACGAGGCGAAGAGTTAGCCTAAGCCTTTTTTTTTTAATTCTCAACCAACTCTGATCGATTTGCGCTGCTCTACATCGCACTGCTGGCTAGAGGTCAGTATTCGGAAGGTCCTGTGACCGGCCACCTCGACACAGGTTTTTCTTGGTTTCCCTGTGCCTAAAAGCAAATGTTGAGATGGCTCCCAAAATTCCAAGTTGCCACTACATGCTTCTCATGTAGCCCTCCCGACTGAAATTTATTATGTCATATTTTGTATGCATGTAAAATAACCACTGCCACTGGGTGACAACCCAATTGCAGTTAATAAATATTATTATTATTTACGTTCTCACATTTCCGACATATTCTGACCGACTCAACCATGTGCTAAAGGAAACCCGACTTTTGCTGACTCTCAGTACCAGTCCCATAGACATATCCTAAGCCAAATTAGTTCACGGCGTCACATTCTATTTCATTAAGGTCCACATTAACGTATTATTTCCATCTGCTACAGCTTCTTGAAAGTAGCTTCTTTCCGACAGGTTCTGGAAGCATTTTTGTATCAAACCAGATCTTGTTTGTCCCCGTGATTATTAATTCCATCTGCATGTAAGCGTACTTCATAATGTGGTTGGAAAATTAAAAAAAAAACCTCGCTTTGTATTTGGGTAGCCCCGAGATGGTTACCATTCCAGAGGCAGATTGTCGTGTATGATGAAATGTTGTTGCAAGTTCCCTCAGTCCTTCCAGGCACATAATGACAATTATGCCTACTTAACGCAACGATTCAGTCTCCCAGCAGACCCTGCTGCACAGGATAAGCTACGCTCATGATCAAGTATTTTTTTTTATTTGGCGCGACATGGCCCCTCTACCCCCCCCCCCCCCGTCACTCCTCACGCCCCTCCCCGTCAGCCGCGCCCCAATGCCCAACCAGC
>Ga0123354_10006061_pt1 | contig 17835 bp, 10 predicted proteins | sample TergutLab28metaG_2_FD_97872 | JGI IMG/M metagenome (GOLD analysis project Ga0123354, IMG submission 97872) | Labiotermes labralis P4 segment gut microbial communities from Petit-Saut dam, French Guiana - Lab288 P4 | ecosystem: Host-associated > Arthropoda: Insects > Digestive system > Gut ...
ACTAAAGTTCCGATTTTTTCTCCCGATACTACTTTTTTCAGATTACCAACCGTATCCATATCGAAAACGATAATGGGCAAATCGTTGTCTTTTGCCAAGGCAGTCGCCGTTAAATCCATGATTTTCAAACCGCGCTCATAAACTTCATCGTAAGTGATTGCGTCAAACTTTACTGCAGCCGGATCTTTTTCAGGGTCTGCCGTATAAATGCCATCTACGCGGGTACCTTTCAGCATGACGTCCACTTCCAACTCGACGCCTCGCAAAGCGGAAGCCGTATCGGTTGTGAAAAAGGGATTACCGGTTCCTCCCGCCACAATGATGATTTCGCCTTTTTCCAAAGTCTTAATCGCAGCTTCTTTTGAATACAGCCGCCCGACTGGTTCCATTCTTACAGCGGTATAAACGCGAGCCGGAGTTTTCATCCGCTCCAATGCCGAAGCCAAAGCCAAGCTGTTGATTACGGTTGCCAACATTCCCATTTGGTCGCCTTTCACCCTGTCGACTCCCTGAGCGGTTCCGGCTAATCCGCGAAAAATATTTCCTCCGCCGATGACGATTGCCACCTGAACGCCCATTCCGGCAATTTCTTTAATCTGATTTGCATAATCATTCAAACGGTTTTCATCGATGCCGTACTGTTTATTTCCCATCAGTGATTCGCCGCTGAGTTTGAGAAGGATGCGTTTGTATTTTTTCATTATTCTATTTGAAATAATTTTTTACAAAAGTACTACAAAAAAGCAAATTTACGAAACAGTATGAAGATGTAACTTCTCATTTCTTTTTCTGTTCTGGCGGAGGAGGTAAGCAGTAGCATTTGTTATCGTATAACATCATGCTAAAACATTTTCTCATAAATTTTCCGGGTAGCGCCAAGGTTGCTGATAACGTATTCCTTAGCGTTCTTTCCGGTTTCCCGAAGCAGATCGGTATAAGAAAGAAAATCGTTCATCCGGGAAGAAAAGTCTTGTTCACCGGTCACTGCAATAGCGCCGCGGCAAGCAATTAATTCTTTCGCCTCTTTGAATTTATGGTATCGGGGACCAAACAAGACGGGGATACCGTAAACAGCTGCTTCGAGGACATTGTGGATTCCTTTGCCGAAACCGCCGCCGATGTATGCCAAATCGCCATAGCGGTAAATGGAAGACAACAGTCCGAAACAATCTATAATCAGGCAACCGGCTTCGCCGACCGTTTTTTCATTCGCTTGCGAATATCGTACTGTGGGACGGGTAAGGCTGTTTTTCAGCGCATCGATACGTTCTTCACTGATTTCATGAGGAGCGATAATCAATTTGATTTCCGGATGTTGGTTGAGATACGGTATCAGTATCGCCTCGTCGTTCATCCAGGTACTGCCGGCAACAAAAACCGGATCTTTCCCGCTTTCCGTATGATTCAAAAATTTTTCGATGAGCGGCAGTTTTTTCCGCTGTTCGCCGATTTCATACACACGGTCGAAGCGCGTATCTCCGGTGATGCTCACATTGTGGTGGTTGAATTGTTTCAGCAGTTCCATCGATTGTTGGTCTTGCACAAAAAACCAATCGTAGTTGTTCAGAATTTCCCTGTATGGACGGGCATACCAGCGGAAAAAAATCTGCTTCGGACGGAAGATAGCTGAGATGATATAAGTAGGAATATGCAACTGTCGCAATTGATTCAAGTAATTCATCCAAAATTCGTATTTGATAAAAACCGCCATTGACGGTTTCAATAAATGGAGGAATTTTCGGGCATTCCAACAATGATCAAAAGGGAGGTAACAAACGATATCCGCTCCTGCGTAATTTTTCCGGACTTCATATCCCGAAGGAGAGAAAAAAGTCAGCAGGATTTTATACTCCGGTTTTTCTTGCCGTATTTTCTCTATCAAGGGACGTCCCTGCTCAAATTCCCCCAATGAAGCGGCGTGAAACCAAATATAAGCGGCTTTCGGATCCAATTGTTTTTTTAGAATGGAAAATGTTTTCCGTTGCCCGGCTAACATTTTTTTTGCTTTTTTGTTAAACGGGGCAGCTAATCTGACTGCGAATGCGTAAAGGGCAATTGCGATAGAATACATAATAGAATTATGAATTATGAATTAAAAATTGACAATTGTCAATTGAGTTATGGCTTTTTCTAATCGTTTAATCGTTTCTTCTTTGCCTATTATTTCCGTAATATCGAAAATATGCGGACCTTTGGATTCGCCTACCAACGCTAAGCGAAAGGCGTTCATAATCTCGCCGGTAGAATAGCCGTTCGATTCAATCCATGACATGACTGCCGATTCGGTTGCCGACGCCGAAAAATCGCCAACAGTGTGCAGGACGGAAATTAATTCCTGCATCTTCTCTGCCGAATTTTCTTTCCACCGTTTGCTTACGGTTTTTTCATCATAAGAGTCGGGAGCGGTGAAAAAGAAAGCAGACTGATCCCATAATTCGGTTGTGAAATGAATTCGTTCCTTGATCAATCCGGCTACTTTTATTACTTGCGCCCAAGGGACTTGGATGCCTTTTTCGTTCAAGACCGGCAGGAGCAATCCGGCAAGCGCTTCGTTGGATTTGGATTGAATGTAATGCCGGTTGAACCATTCGCCTTTCTTATAATCAAACTTTGCTCCGTTTTTGCTGCATTTTTCCAGCGAAAACAAATCGATGAGTTCATCGATGGAAAATATTTCCCTGTCGTCGCCCGGATTCCATCCCAACAAGGCGAGGAAATTCAAAAGCGCCTCCGGTAAATAGCCGGCTTCCCGATAGCCCGACGACGTTTCTCCGGTTTTCGGATCACGCCATTGCAAAGGGAATACGGGAAATCCCAAGCGGTCGCCGTCGCGCTTGCTCAACTTTCCATTTCCCTCCGGCTTGAGCAGCAAAGGCAAATGAGCAAATGCAGGCTGACTGTCTTCCCATCCGAAATACCGGTATAAAATGACGTGTAAAGGAGCCGAAGGCAGCCATTCTTCACCGCGAATGACATGCGTAATTTCCATCAGATGATCGTCGACGATATTGGCTAAATGATAAGTCGGTAATCCATCCGCAGATTTATACAACACTTTATCATCTATAATTGAAGAATTTACACTGATTTCTCCTCGAATCAAATCTGAAACGTGAATGATTTGATCGGGTTCAATGCGGATACGGACGGTGTATGGTTTGCCGGCGTCGATCAATGCCTGCGTTTCTTCGGGAGACAAAGTCAACGAATTGCGCATCGACATGCGGGTTGAAGCGTCGTATTGGAAATTCGGAATTTCAGCGCGTTTTGCCTCCAATTCTTCGGGAGTATCGAAAGCGATATATGCCAACCGCTTCGCCAATAATTGATCGACATATTGTTTATATATGTTTTTTCGCTCCGATTGCCGGTAAGGACCATATTTACCGCCTTTGTGCGGACCTTCGTCGAAAGTGATTCCCAACCAGTCGAGCGATTGAATGATGTAGTCTTCCGCGCCGGAAACAAAACGATGGGAATCGGTATCCTCAATCCGGAGAATGTGATCGCCGCCGTATTTCTTTGCAAACAAATAGTCGTACAAGGCAGTTCGAACTCCCCCGATATGCAACGGACCGGTCGGACTGGGTGCGAAACGGACTCTGATTTTTTGGTTCAGCATATTACAAAAATGTTTTTTTTTTGCAAAAGTACGTATATTTCTTATTTTTTTACTAAATTTAGCGAAATTTATTGAGCGTATGAAAAGGAAATCATTTGTTATACAGGGATATATCTATTTCATTATCGTAGGTTTACTAATCTTGTTTTTTTTTCCTCACGAGGGAAAATTCAGGTATTCTTTTGTCGAAGGACGTCCTTGGCAATACGGTTTGTTGATTGCACCCTTTGATTTTCCGATTTATAAGACCGACGCTCAAATCAAAAGCGAACAGGACTCCATTGAAGCCCAATCTTTTTTTTATTTTCAGCGGAAGGAAGAAATTGCAAACTTGCAGATACAGCGGTTTAATGAAAATTTTAAGCAAAATAATCCTATCCCTCGCGCTTCGGATTATAAAATATATCTGGAGGATATGCTGACAAAGATTTATAATACAGGCATAATGAGCGCTAATGATTATCAGAATTTGCAAGACCATAATTATACTCATCTGATGGTTTTGCGTGATAATGTAGCTGAACCTCATGCTGTAAAAGAGTTTTATACGATACGGACAGCTTATTCTTTTTTAACTAATAATTGTCCGCCTTTTCTGGATGTGGAAGAATTGCGCAAGTTTATGCCGGATGATTATCTTCTTGAGAACATGGTATATGATGGTGCAACAACCGAAAAAGTAAAACAGGAATTGCTCCGGAAAATTTCGCCTTCTACAGGAATGGTGCAGGCAGGAGAAAAAATTATTGATCGAGGAGAAATCATTGGCGGAGCAGATTACAATATACTGCGTTCATTGAAGTTAAACTATGACAGGCAAGCCGGAACCGTGAAACGGCAAGTTGGATTATGGGCAGGGACAGCAATCCTTATCGGAAGTTTAATCACCTGTTATTTTTTCTATTTTTATTATTTCCGGAAAAAAATTTATTCAACAAGAAAAGACATTATTTTTTCCCTCTTCATGGTAACGCTTTTCACGCTTTTAACCGAAGCATGCGTTGCCTACGAGCTTTTCAATCCTTATATTATTCCGTATGCAATTATTCCGATTATTGTCCGCACTTTCTTTGATTCGCGAACAGCGCAAGCGACTCATCTGGTGACGATTCTCATTTGTTCGCTGCTGATTCCGCTGTCCTTCGAATTTGTTCTGATGCAATTGGTTGTTTGCTGGGTTGCCTTGTATGCCCTGAAAGATTTATCGCGACGGTCAGAACTGATGAAATGCGCGCTCTTAATCGTTGCCGCTTATATTCTGATTTATTTCGGATTGCTGCTGTTTCAGGAAGGAAATTTTTCGAAGATTGACCAGCGGATGCTTATTTATTTTGGGATTAATTTTCTTTTTGTCTTGTTTGCCTATCCTTTTATTTTTATTCTTGAAAAGACGTTCGGATATATTTCGAATATCACGCTGGTGGAACTTTCGGATATAAATACGGATCTTTTGAGGCAACTGTCGGAAAGTTGTCCGGGAACTTTTCAACATTCGCTTCAGGTTTCCATGCTGGGAGTTGCTGCAGCGACAAAAGTAGAGGCTAATCCGCAATTGATTCGTACGGGAGCGCTGTATCATGATTTAGGAAAGATGAAAAATCCGCATTTTTTTATAGAAAATAAAATAGAAGGATATGATCCCCATAAAGACCTGAGTTTTGAACAAAGCGCACGGATTATTGTCGACCATGTTCCGGAGGGAGTGAAAATTGCCGCCAAGAATAATCTTCCGCAAGCCATTATCCAATTTATCAGGACGCATCACGGGAAAGGGAAAGCCAAGTATTTCTATAATTCCTTCCGTAATCAATTTCCCAATGCGGATATTGATGAAGAAGCTTTTTCGTATGCAGGCGATAATCCCGATACAAAAGAAACCGCCATTCTGATGATGGCAGATTCGGTAGAAGCGGCTTCCCGAAGTTTGAACGATTATTCGGAAGAATCGATCCGTAATTCGGTTAACCGGATAATTGATACGCAAGTTGCCGATGGTTTGCTGGATAAAGCTCCCTTAACATTCCAAAATATTACGGATATCAAGAATGTCTTTGTCGAACGGCTGTTATCAGTCTATCATTCGCGGATTGTTTATCCGGAGCTGGATAAAAAAGAATTATGAATTATTAAAAAAACTTTGAATTATGGACTTAGATTGAAGCCGGCGATACCTTTTCGCCCGATTATTCGGCTTTATAAAGTTCTTTTTTGTATTTTTGCATTCTCTTATATATTTATTAATGAAAAAACGAATTTTGATTTTAACGGGAATGATTTTTACAATCATCTCTTCTTGGGCTTGTACCAATCTTTTAGTAGGGAAAGCCGCATCGGTGGACGGCTCTACAATGATGACCTATTCCGCCGACTCGTATTCTTTGTATGGCGAGCTGTATCATTGGGCTCCTGCAACTTATCCGGCTAACGCCTGGTTAGATGTCAGGGAATGGGATACAAACAAATACCTGGGAAAAATTCCACAGGTAAGCCAGACCTATAATGTAATCGGCAATATGAACGAGCATCAGGTTTGCATTGGCGAAACGACTTTCGGCGGTCGTCACGGATTGGACGATTCAACTGCGACAATGGATTATGGGAGCCTCATTTATATAGCGCTGCAACGGGCAAAAACCGCACGGGAAGCGATTAAAGTCATGACCGATTTGGTGGAGGCGTATGGCTATTGCAGCGAGGGCGAATCGTTTTCGGTGGTAGATAAAAACGAAGTCTGGATACTCGAGATGATTGGGAAAGGGGTTGGAAATAAAGGAGCTGTCTGGGTAGCCGTCCGCATTCCGGACGATTGTATCGCAGCCCACGCCAATCAATCTCGCATTCACCGGTTTCCGCTGAATGATAAAGAAAATTGCATCTACTCGAAAGACGTTATTTCATTTGCGCGCTCTAAAGGGTATTTTACCGGAAAAGACAATGAATTTAGTTTTGCAGACGCTTATAATCCGTTAGATTGGAGTGGTTTACGGTTTTGTGAAGCCCGTGTTTGGAGTTTTTTCAATCAATACACCGATAATGGCGAACAATGGATTCCTTATATTTTGGGCGAAGATCGGGAACCGATGCCGTTGTATGTGAAACCTAACCGGAAATTAGGCGTAAAAGATTTAATGACAAGCATGCGTGATCATTACGAAGGGACGCCTTTCGATCCGACTTTGGATATAGCTGCGGGACCTTTTCATTCCCCGTATCGGTTCAATCCGCTGGGTTGGGAAGTGGACAGCGTTAAATATGCTTTTGAACGTCCGACATCAACTCAGCAGACAGGTTTTACTTTTGTGGGACAGATGCGGAATTATTTACCCGACGAGATAGGCGGCGTTTTCTGGTTTGGCGTAGACGACGCCCGTTTTACCGTTTATACGCCGATGTATGCCTGCATGACTCAAACGCCGGAATGTTACCGTGTAGGGAACGGCGATTTCACCCATTTCTCATGGACTTCCGCTTTCTGGATTCACAATTGGGTCGCCAATATGGCTTATGCCCGCTACAGTCAAATGCTCAAGGATACCGAACCGGTACAGGAAAAGCTGGAAAGCGGATATTTAGCCGCACAGCCGCAAATCGAGCAAAAAGCGAAAGAGTTGCTTCAAGCCGACAGGAATCAAGCTGTTGCATTCTTGACGGATTACAGCGCCGGCGTTGCCCAAAAAGCGCTGGATGAATGGAAATCATTAGGCGAATATTTAATCGTCAAATATATGGACGGTTGCGTTAAGAAAGAAAAAGATGGAGAATTTATTCATAATGAATACGGCGGTTCGCAGTATCCGAACCGCCCGATGTTTGATGATAAATACTTACGAGCTATCGTGAACGAAAAAGGAGAATGGTTGAAAGTGAGAACAGTGAAATAAATACGAATTATAAATTATGAATTATGAATGTGGAAGAAGATAAATTACTGATGCAGGTGCAGACGAAAGCCAAATCATGGTTATCGCCGGAATATGACGAGCGTACGCGAAAAGAAGTACAAGCATTATTGGATAAAGAAGATCCGGCAGATTTGATCGACGCTTTCTACCGCGATTTGGAATTTGGAACCGGCGGGCTTCGCGGAATTATGGGCGCAGGTACAAACCGGATGAATCAATACACCGTTGGCGCCGCTACTCAAGGATTATCCAATTATTTGAAAAAAGAATTTGCCGATTTGCCGCAAATCAAAGTAGTCATTGGACACGATTGCCGGAGCAATAGTCGCCGGTTTGCGGAAATATCCGCCGATATTTTTTCCGCTAATGGAATCAAAGCTTATCTGTTTCCCGATTTGCGCCCGACGCCCGAAGTCAGTTATGCTATTCGTAAATTAGGATGCCAGAGCGGCATCGTCATTACGGCTTCCCATAATCCGAAAGAATACAACGGGTATAAAGCCTATTGGAACGATGGGGCTCAAGTGATAGCGCCGCACGATCATAACATCATAGCCGAAGTTAATGCAATAGCTTCAATCAAAAAGATTAACTTCAAACGAAATCCGGCGTTGATTCAACTCTTGGATGAAACTGTTGATAAAGCGTTTATTCAGGATTTACTGAAGATTTCCCTTTCCCCCGGCGCCATCGAACGGCATAAGACGATTAAGATTGTATATACCCCGATTCACGGAACCGGCGGCACATTAATACCCGCCGCACTGAAAGCGATGGGATTTACTAATATTATCCATGTTCCCGAACAGGACGTGATCGATGGTAATTTTCCAACGGTTGTTTCTCCGAATCCGGAAGAAGCGGCTGCATTGAAAATGGCTGTCGAAAAAGCTGTTGAAACCGGCGCCGATATAGTGATGGCTTCCGATCCCGACGCCGACAGGGTAGGGGCTGCCGTCCGCAATAACGACGGCGAATTTGTCCTGCTGAACGGTAATCAAACCCTGCTGATTTTCATCTATTATTTAATTACCCGCTGGCGGGAAACCGGTCGATTGAAAGGAAAAGAATACGTAGTGAAAACGATTGTCTCAACCGAACTGATTGGAAACATAGCTGAAAAGAACGGCGTCAAACTGTATGACTGCTACACCGGATTCAAATGGATTGCCGACGTCATACTTCAAAACGAAGGAAAAGAAACTTTTATCGGAGGCGGGGAAGAAAGTTATGGTTTCTTAGCGGAAGATTTTGTGCGTGATAAAGATGCCGTTTCCGCCTGTATGCTTCTTGCCGAAATTGCGGCATGGACGGCAGACAACGGTAAAACCGTCTATCAATTGCTACAGGATATTTATGTTGAATATGGTTTTTCAATGGAAAAAGGGATCTCGGTATATAAAGAAGGAAAATCGGGCGCGGATGAAATCGAGGCTATGATGAAAAACTTTCGCGACAAGCCGCTGCTTGAAATTGCCGGCTCTAAAGTGATTTTTATTAAAGACTTTGCTAAATTGACGGGAAGGGATTTGAATGATAATGAATCCGTTTCGCTGGATATGCCGACGACGTCCAATGTGCTTCAGTATTTCACCGAAGACAAGACGAAGGTTTCGATTCGTCCTTCCGGCACAGAGCCTAAGATTAAATTCTACGTTGAAGTTCACAGCAAGGTAGCTTCGCGGGAGGAGTTAAAGGATGCGGAAAAAGCTGCTTTGGCGAAAATTGAAGGCGTTCGCCGGTCGTTAGGAATTTAAGAATTATAGATATCCTTATACTTGAATTTTATGTTGAGAATCGCTTTGCAAGCAAAAGGAAGATTGTTTGATGAAAGTTTAAATCTTCTGAAAGAATCAGGGATTAAACTCTCGTTCTTGCCGGAGAAAAGAAGTTTATTGATGCCCTCTGAGACTTTTCCGGTTGAAATTTTATTTTTGAGGGACGACGATATTCCACAAGCCGTAGCCGACGGAGTAGCCGATGTGGGCATTGTCGGAGAAAACGAGTATGCCGAAAAGAAACAGAAAGCCGAAATCGTCAAACGGTTAGGGTTTAGTAAATGCCGTCTTTCACTTGCCATTCCGAAAGAAGCGGACTATAAGAACCTGAGCTGGTTTTCCGGGAAAAAAATTGCGACTTCTTATCCGGGTATATTGCTTGAGTTCCTGAAAAAGCACGCAATCAAAGCGGATATACATATCATAAGCGGTTCGGTTGAAATTGCGCCCGGAATAGGCTTAGCCGATGCTATTTTCGATATTGTCAGTTCGGGAAGCACCTTGCTCAGCAACCACTTAAAAGAAGTAGAAACGGTCATGCAATCGGAAGCCGTTTTGATTGCTACCTCAAATTTATCCAAAGAGAAAAAAGAAATTCTGAAAGAACTGATATTCCGCATCGAAGCGGTTCAAACAGCCGAAGGTAAAAAATATATCCTGCTGAACGCTCCCAACGAAAAGCTGCCGGAAATTTTCGGTATCCTGCCCGGGATGCGAAGTCCGACGGTTTTACCGTTGGCACAGGAAGGATGGAGTTCCATTCATTCGGTGATCAGCGAAAAACGTTTCTGGGAAATTATCGGCAAATTAAAAGCCGCCGGCGCAGAAGATATTCTGGTTATTCCCATCGAAAAAATGATTGTGTGAAATATTTGCCGGAATGCAGGAGTGATTATGAATATAATAAAATATCCGCCCGAAAGTGAATGGGACGACATTTTACGCCGTCCGGCAGTTGACTACGGTAAATTGCAGGAAATCGCCGACGCTATTCTGGAGGATGTGAAACGACGGGGCGACCAAGCGGTTAAGGAATATGAGCTGAAGTTCGACGGGATTGCATTGACTGAACTTCGCGTTACGGAACAGGAGATAGCCGATGCAGAAAAACAAGTTCCGGAGGAACTGAAAGAAGCGATTCTAACGGCGAAAGCCAATATTGAAAAATTCCATGCTGCGCAAAAAACGGAGTTGCCGCGCATAGAGACTGCCCCCGGCGTGGTTTGCTGGCAAAAAGCGGCGCCGGTTGAAAAAGTGGGATTGTATGTTCCGGGAGGAACGGCGCCGCTCTTTTCCACCGTACTGATGCTGGCTGTTCCGGCGAAGATAGCGGGTTGCAGGGAAATCGTCCTTTGCTCTCCGCCCGGCAAAGAAGGGAAAATTCATCCGGCTATTCTGTTTGCAGCAATGGTTTCGGGCGTCGATAAAATCTTCAAAGCCGGAGGCGTTCAGGCAATCGGAGCTATGGCTTACGGCACGGAGAGTATTTCGAAAGTATATAAAATCTTTGGTCCTGGCAATCAGTATGTGACGGCAGCCAAACAACGGGTGAGTCTGAGGGATGCAGCTATCGACATGCCTGCCGGACCTTCGGAAGTGGAAGTTATTGCCGATGAGACTGCAAATCCTTCTTTTGTCGCCGCCGATTTGCTTTCGCAAGCTGAACACGGCGTTGACAGCCAATCGATTTTAGCGACCGATTCCCTTCAGCTGGCGGAAAAAGTGATTCGGGAAATTGAACTGCAATTGGAAGCGCTTCCCCGAAAAAAAATAGCGGAAAAAGCGTTGGAAAACAGCCGGATTATCGTCCTGCAAACGCGGGATGAAATTGTTTCGTTCACCAATCGTTATGCGCCCGAGCATTTAATCGTCGAGACGCGTGATTACCATGAAATAGCGGAACGGATAGCCAATGCCGGCTCTGTCTTTCTCGGCAACTATTCGCCGGAAAGCGCAGGGGATTACGCTTCGGGGACGAATCATACGTTGCCGACCAACGGCTATGCCCGCGCTTACAGCGGCGTGAATTTAGACAGTTTCCTGAAAAAAATCACTTTTCAGGAAATATCGAAAGAAGGTATTGCGCATTTAGCCGGAACGATAGCAATCATGGCGGAACATGAAGCCTTGCAGGCGCATAAGCATGCAGTCGATTTGCGCATCGCCGCGCATCGCGCACTGTGCACCATAACTTATGGAAGTTCAGCCTATCGATCGATGTGCAGGTTGCGGGACGACGAACTGCGGAAGCCTATCGGTCTGCGATTGACGGAAAGCGAGACTGCACGCGACAAAAACGACATCCTGCTTGTTTGCATGGAAAATGGGGAAGCGATTGCATGCTGCATCCTCACGGAAATCAATCGCGACACGGTTCAGTTGCGGCAAATGGCAGTCGCATCCGCTTATCAGCAACAAGGTATCGGAAAAGAATTACTGCTTTTTGCAGAAACGACGGCAAAAGAAAGAAAATATTCGGTTATCCGCATGCATGCCCGCAAAACAGCTACCGGATTCTATCAAAAAAGCGGATATTCCGTGGTCGGAGGCGAATTTACGGAAGTCGGCATTCCGCATTATGAGATGGAGAAATCCATTTGCTCGTTCCATAACCGCCAATAGTCAGGAATGTTTATTAATACCAAAAGCGTGAAAAAATCACTTCTTCACGCTTTCTAAATAATCAACCATATCCATTCAGCTTTCTCAACGTGGCTGATAAATTTCGTTTTTTGGTTTTGGTTAAATGGGCAATAATTGTCAGAAATCGAATACAAAATAATATCTAAATTCGCAACAATGTAGTTAAGCGCATATTATTTTTAGGTTAAAGTTATGTTAATGAATTTTGTTAAGCAAAAATTCATTGAAAATCAGAATAAAAAACGTATCTTTGCAGCCGCTTTTATAATGACAACATAATGTCTAACTATTAATTAAAAATTTTATTAAAAAATGAGTGAAGAATTAAACAAAGAAGAAACGGTCAATGCAGAAGACGTTCAAGAAACGGCATTGCCGGTTGATGAAAAACCAATCATTGAAAATTCGGCTGTAGAAGAACCGATTGTTAAAGAGTTGGAAGAAGAAGAACCAATTATCGCAGAGGCGACGGCTGTAGAAGAAACGCCTGTTGTTGAAAAATTAGCTGAAAAAGAACCGGTTGCTGAAGATCCGGCAGAAGAAACCCCTGTCGTTGAAGAACCGGTCGCTGAAGTTCCTGCTGAAGAAAAACCGACAGTGGAAGAACCCTCAATAGCCCCTGCAAAATCAAAAAAGACAAAAATGCTTGAAAATTTCGATTGGGAAGCTTATGAAAAAGGCGAAACTTATACCGAAGTAAGCAAAGAAAAACTGGTTGAAACTTACGACCGGTCTTTAAGTAAGATTAACGACCGCGAAGTGGTAATCGGCACCGTACAATCCATGAACAAGAGAGAAGTGGTGATTAACATCGGTTATAAATCCGACGGTGTAGTTTCTATGACGGAATTTCGCTACAATCTCGACTTGAAAGTAGGCGATGAAGTAGAAGTATTCATTGAAAGTCAAGAAGATAAAAAAGGACAATTAATCCTTTCCCACAAAAAAGCGCGGACAAGCCGTTCTTGGGACAGAGTTAACACTGCGCTTGAAAACGACGAAATTGTGAAAGGTTACGTCAAATGCCGCACCAAAGGCGGTATGATTGTCGATATATTTGGCATTGAAGCCTTTTTACCCGGTTCGCAGATTGATGTTAAGCCGATTCGCGATTACGACGTATTTGTTGATAAAACCATGGAATTTAAAGTGGTGAAAATCAATCAGGAATTTAAAAATGTGGTCGTTTCTCACAAAGCGCTTATCGAAGCTGAATTGGAACAACAAAAGAAAGATATTATCGCCAAATTGGAAAAAGGACAGGTTTTGGAAGGCGTAGTCAAAAATATTACAACTTACGGCGTATTTATCGACTTGGGCGGTGTGGACGGATTAATTCACATTACCGATTTAAGCTGGGGACGTGTAACTCATCCGGAAGAAGTCGTAAAATTGGATGAAAAAATCAATGTCGTTATTCTTGATTTCGACGACGAAAAGAAACGAATAGCGCTCGGTTTGAAACAATTGACTCCGCATCCGTGGGATGCCTTGAGTGAAACCCTGAAAGTTGGCGATATCGTAAAAGGAAAAGTAGTTGTAATGGCTGACTATGGCGCATTTATTGAAATTGCTCCGGGCGTTGAAGGACTTATTCATGTTTCCGAAATGAGCTGGACGCAACACCTGCGAAGCGCTCAAGACTTTATGAAAGTAGGCGATGAAGTTGAAGCCGTTATTTTGACGCTGGATCGTGACGAACGTAAAATGTCGTTGGGTATTAAACAATTAAGATCTGATCCGTGGGAAAATATTGAAGAAAAATATGCAATCGGAAGCAGACATACTGCTAAAGTCCGTAATTTCACTAACTTCGGCGTATTCGTTGAAATCGAAGAAGGCGTTGAAGGACTGATTCATATTTCCGACCTTTCCTGGACAAGAAAAATCAAACATCCGAGCGAATTTACTTCCATCGGTTCCGAAATTGAAGTCCAAGTATTGGAAATTGACAAGGAAAACCGTCGTTTGAGTTTAGGACATAAACAATTGGAAGAAAACCCATGGGATGTGTTTGAAACCATATTTACCGTAGGTTCTGTTCATGAAGGAATCATTATCGAATTGTTGGACAAAGGCGCTGTCATTTCACTTCCTTATGGCGTTGAAGGATTTGCAACTCCCAAGCATTTGGTAAAAGAAGACGGTTCTCAAGCGCAGCCGGATGAAAAATTGAATTTCAAAGTCATCGAGTTCAATAAGGATTCCAAACGAATCATCCTTTCTCACAGCCGTATTTTCGAAGATGAACAGCGCGCTGAAGCAAAGAAAGAAAAAGAAACCGTTGCAACAGCGACAGTTCCTGCGGAAAAGAAACCCAGAAAATCCAAAAAAGATAAAAAAGAAGAAGAAGTCGTTCAACAGCCCACCATTGAAAAAACAACCTTAGGCGATATTTCCGAATTAGCCGAGTTGAAAGAAAAAATGGAAAACAGCGATAAAAAGGAATAACTAAATTGTTCTAACTCTTTCTATCAAAAGAATGGGGGAATTGTTTTAACAGTTCCTCCTTTTTTTATTCGTTATTGTAATATACATTGATTACCCCAAAATCGAATCGACCGTTGGAAATCGTTTCCGGCAATTCGTTTCGCAAAAATTGCGCATCGAAAGTACCTGAAAGAATTGCCCTGTCTTCTATTTTGTCAATCCGCAATATTTGAACTCGCTTAAAATTCAAATGACCGCTCGAAACAACCAATGTATCCGTTGTTGCTCCTTTTTTCATGATCAAATTGCAGGAAGCGCCGGTTAAATCAATAACCGTACCGTTCAGAGAAGCCAAATCTTGATAAGTCTGTACAGGCGAGGAAGGAAAAGAAAAAGTCAAAGACATTGATTCCGTATTGTCTGTATACTCTTGATAACTTTGCAAGCATAAATTTAATATTTCATTCTGATAAGAAACATCAACGACGCTGTTTTCGTTGGAAAGAAAATAAGAATCCCCGTATTTTGCTCCGAAAGTATTATATCCCAACTCGGTATAAGCAGGAAGATTCGGATCTTCTTTATCCGGTATAAAAATGTATTTGTCAAATCCTTTTTTACTCGGGTCTATACAAGAGCAAACCAATAAAATAATCGTTATTAAACCGTATTTTTTCATTATAATTGTTTTATTTTGTCTTTTTCCTTAGAGGTATTTGTAGTGATAATTGTATTCCTATTCCGTAATCCGGAGAAATAAACGGGTGTATCCGTTTTGGAATAAAAAGCGGAGTGTATTGGATTTCCACATTGCCGCAAATATAGCGGTTTTTACCTAATTTGAAGCCTAACGCGGGATAAAAATAGGCGTTAAAAGCGTTTGGCTTTTCCACTTGATTCCCGACAGCATCGGCGTATTGATTCATTTGGTCATCAAGAAACTCGATTGTATTCTTTGTAGATATTAGCTTATTGACTACTGCTCCTACCTTTATATACGGTCTGAAAAATGTATCTTTATTTTCCAATACATAAGTAAATTCCAAGGGAATACCGAGGTAATTATTATCTTGAGTTATTCTTATTATTCTCAGATAGTCTGTATAAATACCTTTTTCGTTAAATTGCCATAAAAAACAGTTATTATACGGGATTATCAAAAAGTAATCAGTCTTTCCATGAATGGCTGATGAAAATTGAGTAAAGCGCAACCCTGCAGCAAATCCCATTCTTTTATCAAAAAAATACTGTTCATATTTTATTCCGATATATGGAACATCAATGGTATTATTAAAAGTACTTCCGCTTTTTATGATGTCGCCTGCCCGAACCCGGTCGGGAACAACGGTCTTTCCAATAAATTCATTCATTCCGAATTCAATTCCAATTCGGTTGATTAGTTTACTTTCTTGAGCCGTCAAAAGACAAGATACGAAAATCAATCCGCATAGAATTGCTGTTTTTCCCCAGTTTTTCATAAGTAAATTCAATAATGTATATATACTACTGATGAAAAAAGTGATAAAAACGTTGCATGCCGGTATTAAATTTTCTTCAATTCCTCAATCTCTTTGAGCCACAAGTTTGCACAGGCATCGCTCGGCATCCGCCAGTCGCCCCGCGGCGACAAATTGACGGAACCGACTTTCGGTCCGTCCGGCATGCAACTCCGCTTGAATTGCTGACTGAAAAAACGGCGGAAAAACGTTTCCATCCATTTTAATATTGTAGAAGAATTATATGTATTCTGAAAAGCCTGCTGCGCCAGGTAATAAATCTTTGTTGGCGTAAAACCGTAACGTAAGGTATAAAAAAGAAAGAAATCATGCAGCTCGTAAGGTCCGACAACGTCTTCGGTAAATTGTGTCGTCTGTCCCTGTGAATCGACCGGAAGTAATTCCGGACTGACCGGCGTAAACAGAATATCTTCCAGCGTTTCTTTACTGCTTTCATCCACTTGAGTCTCTGCAATCCATTTGACTAAGCGCCGTACCAGCGTTTTGGGTATTCCGGCGTTTACGCCGTACATGGAAATATGATCGCCATTGAAGGTCGCCCAACCCAAAGCCAATTCCGACATATCGCCGGTTCCAACCACCAAACCGTTTTGCCGGTTCGCCAAATCCATCAGAATCTGGGTTCGTTCACGCGCTTGCGTATTTTCATACGTGACGTCATGAACGGATGAATCATGACCAATATCCTTAAAATGTTGCTCGCAGGCTTTAACGATAGAAATTTCTTTCGTCGCTATTTCTAACGATTGCATTAGCCGGATGGCATTGGTATAGGTGCGGTTACTTGTTCCGAAACCGGGCATCGTTACCCCGCAAACCCTCGAACGCGGAAGTCCTAATTTATCAACTGTTTTGACGCAGACCAACAGAGCCAATGTAGAATCCAATCCTCCGGAAACGCCAACCAACAATGTTTTTACTCCCGTATGAAGCAAACGCTTGGCTAATCCGGCTACCTGAATGGAAAAAATTTCTTCACAACTTTCATTGGTTTTATCTTCGGACGGAATGAAAGGAGTCGGACTGATTGGGCGGCAAAGCGTCGCCGGCTTTCGATTGAAATGATTATCCGGTTCAATCTTTATCTGTGTATAACCGGCATGAGGCAGCCCATTGCCGAAAGTCGTATTTCTCCTTCTTTCAGCGTCTAATAAATCCAAATCAATTTCGGAGACAATGAGTTGTTCGCTAAACCTGAATCGCTCGGATTCGGCTAATAAATGTCCGTTTTCGTAAATAAAAGCATTTCCGGCATAAACCAGATCGGTAGTCGATTCGCCAAATCCGGCGGCGGCGTATGCGTATGCTGCATGGCATCGCGCCGATTGCTGGCTGATTAACGATTTCACATAATCCTGTTTGCCAACGGTCTCATCGCTTGCCGATAAATTGAAAATCAGTTGCGCTCCTGCAATCGCATGATTCGAACTGGGGGGAATTACCGACCAAAGGTCTTCGCAAATCTCCACAGCAAAACGGACAGACTGAAGTTCAAAAAGCAGATTCGTACCAAAGGAAACCGGTTCGCCGGCGTAATCGATCGTTATCGCCGGACTGCTTAAAGGATAGGATTCAAACCACCGTTTTTCGTAAAATTCGGAATAATTCGGTAGAAACGCTTTGGGTACAATTCCATAAATTCTGCCGCCCTTGCAGACAACGGCACAGTTATACAGCTTGGAACAATACATGACCGGAGCGCCGACGATAAAACAAACCGGTAGTCCGGCTGTTTCGGTCAGCAAACGTTGAAGTTCTTTTTCAGCTGCTTCAATTAATGTCTGTTGATGAAATAAATCGCCGCAGGTATAAGCAGTCAACGACAACTCAGGAAAACAAACCACTTCCGCTTGCCGTTGATTGGCTTCATGAATGAGTTTCTTGATTTGCAAGGTATTATACCCGCAATCGGCAACTTTCACTTCCGGAATGGCTGCCGCTAC
>Ga0123354_10006062_pt1 | contig 17834 bp, 6 predicted proteins | sample TergutLab28metaG_2_FD_97872 | JGI IMG/M metagenome (GOLD analysis project Ga0123354, IMG submission 97872) | Labiotermes labralis P4 segment gut microbial communities from Petit-Saut dam, French Guiana - Lab288 P4 | ecosystem: Host-associated > Arthropoda: Insects > Digestive system > Gut ...
AAGTGTGAAAGCCAGTTCCGTCTGTATTCATCTATCTTCCCTAGTATGCCTGTAATCCGTAGTTCGCGGCGTATGTAGTCATTTGTTTTGTGGTCATAAAGGGTGTAGCCTGCCACAGGTCTCAGTAACTTCATTCCTGCCGCTTCAATTTTTCTTCTTTGTAAGGCTGTTAGAGTCCAATTTTCTGACCCATATAAAAATGTAGGTAAAACTAGTGTGTTGTATATTTTCAAAATAGTTTCCTTTCTCACTTTCTTAAAAATAGTTTCAAAATAGACAATTGAATTCCCTATTACAATCTCTGCACGCTTACGGAAGTATCAAATCTGTCTTTTGCATAGTTCTACAACTTAATACAAATCGAGGGTAGATATTGGCGCAGTCGATTGAGGGTCACTGGGACTTTTCAGTGACTTAATATTCCGGCCGCACGATAGCCCTCGGGTCAACTCAACCTCTGACAGAAGTGAGAACCAGGGGTATCTCCTGACGGGTTAAAATAGTCGGGGCGTAGGGCCGACAACCTTGCCACCTTCGACTTCCGCTTGTTGTAGAAATTCTGGAAGCCTCAAATTCCTGAGAACGATAAACCTGTCCTCGTCCTTGTCTAGGGAAAGCTTCACCCAACATAAATACGATAATATATAGCAATGAATGTCCAAGTCACTAGCTTAATACTCGTATTTCCGTGATAGCATAGGCTAATCCACTTTACAGCAAGCCTACGGTTTGTACTCACCGTAAACCTCAGGACTCTCAACTCAAACGCCATCATCATCTCACCACCACCACCAGTCCTCCACGTTCCTTCTTGTGTTTTTAACTCTTGTCCCACTTGATGTCGTCCTCCAAAGAACCAACATACCAAAAAGTATGATAAATTGTACTTCGTTTCTACAAATTTAATCTGAATTAATTTTCTTCTTTCTAACATAAAGATGCCGGTCCCAGTGGCCGCGCGGTCTAAGGCGTAGGTCTACCGCCGCTCGCCTGCTGAGATTCTGGGTTCAAATCCCAGCGGGGGCATGGACGTTTGTCTGGTGTGAATGTTGTGTGTTGTCCGGTAGAGGTCTCTGCGACGAGCTGATCAATCGTCCAAAGGAGTTCTACCGACTGTAATGCGTCGTTGTGTGTGATCTAGAAACCTCGTGAATGAGGAGGCCCTGGCCCACTGGGAGCAGTTGCGCCAAAATCAAACAAGCAAACAAACAAAAGTACTAATTGTAACATTTTGGGGTCTTTTAAGAGACAGAAACATATCAGACCATTTTTCTTTGGCTTGTAGATTTATTTCTTTGATTCTAATTTTCAGAAATTTAAAAAACTTATATTTCAAAATAAGACTGGATTAACCTTTTACCTCGAACATCACGAGGCAATTTCTGAATCGTATTTTTTCTTTCTTTGTACTCTACATATGATATTACCATTCGTTAAGAGACTCAAAAATAACCTGGCCATCTTCTCTCTTGTTTAAAAATGTATGTGTTGGATTTTGGCTGTTCAAGATATAAAGCTGTTTATTTCACTTTACCACCGGCACAGGTTTTATCTCAGTTATCCTGATGAGGCACTTCCATGTAGCCATATACTAAGGCCGATGTATCGAATTCGGAGGATGGACCTGATCGAAGCTGGCACCTTATGCATTTTTCACAGTCTACTTTTATGTAATCGATCTTGGGTTACAGAATGGAGTAGGCCTAAGAGGTGTGGCAGGTTATAGGGTGGACCAATTGTATAAAGCAGTCACTGTTCTCACACTAACTCATTCCTGTGTACTGGCACTTTTATTGAACTCTGGGCCTTTAAACTGATTTATTGCTCCCTTTTACACTGGAACGAATTCGTGGGCGAACACATATGGTTACCGTTACAGACTGGAAAAGCTATACTAGTCTATCCGCACTTGCGAACGAAACTTAAGATAAAATGGCTGAATGTAGATGAATGACGACTTTTCGTACAGGTGTCAGATCGTCTCTCTAATCACTTGCATTTCACTACGTCTTGAGTTTAGACTTTAAATTTAGTGTCATACTAGAATTTCTGTTTCTTGTTATCGTGCAGCTTGTGTTAACTGTATGAATAGTGTCAACAGATTGTATTAAAAACCTATTATTTGCTACAACTTAGTCTTATACGGAAAAAGAAACTTAATGAAGTTTCAGACCAAGACGAGGACTGTTTTTCTGTTAAAAAAAAATGACACGCATAATTACCTGCAGGCAAATCCGAGTACGCCACACTTAAATCTGACTGTACTTCCTGAAATAATTTGCTTCATGCTCTAAGTTTACTTGTTATTGCAGCAACAGTACATGTATTATCAACATTTAAACTTTGTCACTTAGTGAGGGTAAAATAAAATGTAGCTAGAGGCAGTATTTTGTTTGAACTGACTCATTCTATGAAGAAATAGTATTTCATAATAAACATAGGCCTATTATATAAGGAGATACCATCTTTCTTAATTTTCAACACCACAGCCAACCAGTGTCACCACAGTCAAATAAAAAATCTTAACATTAAATTGTTTCACCTTAGCGAAGTTGTATATTGAAAGCCAAGATTTTGCCAGAGTGCTTGTACAATGGTCGCATACAGAAGAAAAGACATAATGGTACAGGATGAGAAAAATATAACCAAAAATTAGTGCCATCATATTGAAGTCTCTCAAGGTCTTGTAAAGCTTGTGTGATAGCGTTACTTTTCTGAATCCTACGGACGCAGACAAAATTTGGCTGTTGTTGTGTTGTTGTTGTTGTTTCTGCTGCTGCTGCTGCTGCAGATATGGAAATAGAAGACTACTGCAGGATATTCTTGTTGCCTACTATAACGGCACAGTCTCTTCAATCGCTCGTGCGGCAACAACGCATGAATACGTTTCAATCTCTTTTTTTTTTACTTGTCTACGTTTCTTGTAGGTTGTTTCTTAAAGAAAAAACATTGGGAAACACAGGGTGGCATGTATGATTATTAAATATAGAAGGAAAAGTTTGGTATGTGCTACCAGTCGTTTCATTCTTAACTGTTTACACAAAAATGAAGTTAAATTTCTAAAAATCCTGCTGAAGAATTGTCGTGGTTTGAACCTAACCCGATTCGAATATCTTTCAGTGCGTGTTGCAATCTGCGTGTGCCACAGCGAAACAGTTCTCCTGACTCAGATACCAAAACACCAGTGCAGACTCTCCAGAACCACAAAGAGCGGTGTTTTGCCCATTACCCTTGACACGCAGAGACGTTTGGAGTAGCGTAAATGAAAACTGGATATTTAAATTACTAACATACCCATCCCAGTTCTGGAAACAACATCTGTTTCTATCACACAAAACTTCTGTACAATGTATACTGAATTTTTCATCAAAATAACGCGTTCCTTCTTTTTTCTGTTTTTTTTTGTGGGTGTTTTCAAGATCTTTTCCATTAAAGGGTCAAATACAAGAATACGTTTTATCACTGAGTGGAGTCCCTTCTCGTTAAAATAAACTTCGTTTTAAATAAGACATACGCCACAGGAATAAAAAAGAGACTAAGTTTAACAACAAAGTTTTAATATAGCAACTTTTGATGTGTACCTAATAATATTTCTTCCACGTCACAAAAAATTAAACGAAGAAAGTTCTGATCTATTACGGCAGTACGAACAGTGAAACGTTAGGAAATACTATTATTTTGGCGTCTTAATATCTCTATATTTAAAATACGTTAAAAATTTAAGGAACACAAACGCACGTGCAAAACACTCAACATGCTGATTTTTAAATGGGCTCTTCTACTTTTACACAACACATGCTGTAGGTTTTCTCCATACATTAGCAACAGATTTATATTCGATAATACTTGATATCACGTAAAGTCGAGATGGATTCAAAGGAGAGTTCTATGACAGACCGTGATTGGTTGTTATGTGTATATCGTCAACTGTTTCTTCAGCATCACGCCGTACGTCACAGAGATACAGACCGTCGATATCACAAGTCAAGAACGGCAAGATTTTACGGTTGCACGTAGGTCGTCTTATAGGTTGTATGTTATGTTTATATCGTCAACTGCTTCTTCGGCCTGAGACCGTACGTCACAGAGATGCGGTCTGTCAAAATTATAAAAGTCAATAACGGCAAGATATTACAACAGCACGTAGGCCGTCTAATAGAGTTTACTCGTATGTTATATTTACCAATCGTCAACTGCTTCTTCTGCCTCAGAACGTACGTCACAGGGATACATTCTGTCAAAACTAGAAAAGTCAAAAACTGTAAGACATAACGACTGCACTTAGGCCGTCTTAGATAGTGTATGTTATTTCTGTCCAATACCAACTTCGAAATTGTTGCAAGTTTTAGTAAATCCCAAAACAAGAAACTTCGTCAATATTCGTACAGTGGGAGTGGCGCTCTTCCTTGTGGGCCGAAGGAAGGAAGAACGGATGGAATTGTCGCTTTGAACTGTCTGTTGTTTCTAAATGTTCTTCCAGACCTGTATTAACCCTTTAAACGCCGAGTTAAATCCCATCTGCCCTTTGCTAGCATTATTCGGACCTCACCATATTCTCCACATTGGCAGGTAAAGGGTTAACAGGTACTGCCAAATCACAATTCTCAGCATGCACGATGATACGAACAGATGTGTACCGATGCAGGAAATTAGAAGCGCCAAATTCGGGTGGCCTCTAATAGTACAACGTCCGAACATAATTTTGTCAAAATCTGTCAATTTTCTGACAAGTTCAAACCAGGGAACAAACAGTACGGTGGGTCTACAAACCTAAATTTTCTGTTTAAAGAAACTGCATTGTATACCATATTACTGAAAATTTTGGCCTCTACATCAGCTTAAAATAGTACTTTCATGACTGAAATATATGATACATTTTATATCTTTCTTATGTATGTATGTATGTATGTATACACTCACACACACAATAATTTTTTTCCTATGGCACGACAGCTCGTAGTGGACCAGGGTCTCCTAATCGTCGAGGCTTCACGATCGCACTCAGACACACCACACTCCGTAGGACTCCTGGATAAGTAATCAGCCTGACGCAGAAACCTCTACCTGACAATACACAACACTCACAACAGACAGACATCCATGCCTCAGGCGGAATTCGAACCCGCAATCCTAGCGCGGCCACTGGTGTACACGTAAATACATTAAAATAAGTTCATTGTGCATATATCTAATATAAATATACTCTGTATATTTGCTGGTAATGTTATAGCATATATTACACTAGTGGTTATGGAGCATATAAAGCGTATATCTTTCTTGTTCATACTGTTCAAGTTACAAAGAAATATCGACGTTACACGAGGGGTGCACTGGTTACGTGGATAGTCTAACGCAATGACAAATTTGCGTGATTTTACGTGTGTTGGAAGCAAAATACAAAAACCAAGACCGTACGACTAGTGTTCCTTTCATTTAGTACCATAGCCCGTGAAGAATAAACATGCAATAAACAGTGTTTTTATGACTGTAACTGCTTCCAGTAATGTAAGAGTGGTACAAATGTTGCTGCGATCACAACGAAACGGCCGCTACTGTTAATAATCATTGTAGTGTACTTAAAATAGGTCTGTATATTTCTGAAGTTTTCAGAATTCAGGAGAATCTCGAGGTTTTAAAATTATACCCCGAAATTTACAATTTTATTAAACTCGTAACTTTTCAGCATAAAATGCTGACTAAGCTGAATAAAAGAGTATTCTTTCTTACATTAGCTACTCGCTGAACAAGCGTGTCTTACGATAAGAGACAGTTTGCAAGAGACATATTTTCGGTAGGACACATATCGATTTTAATATTTCCGCGGGGTACCATTCCGGCATACATTTCTAGACTCTTATCTTGTAAGGGCAAGATAGGCCTGCTGCTGACTACAGATTCACAAAAATAGGTCTCTGCTATGCAAAGTAAATATTAAAAATCCGCATCACGAACGTGGTGCAATTTGCGGTAGGATGGATTTCCAGGAATCGCTCTACCTACAAGGTTTTACGTCTGATGATGTATCTTCCTTCAGAAGACTGCTGTTTGTTTCTATACGTGGGTGAACGAAAAGTAAAGACGCTTACACTGTATAGCGAAAACCGCACGGATCTACGAACACGAGTGAAAACTTAAGAACATCTTTTACGAGTCATACATTTCTTGCAGCAAAATTGTGTTACACTCCTACAAAAATACACAAGAATGAGAAACTTCCTCGTTAATTGTTACGTATAATTGTTTACACCCGAACTCTTAATTAGTGCTATACTAATACAATTTATACAGTGTGTATATAGATTCACATTAGGGTCCTTTAGTATGTGTTCTCGTTAGGTTCCATTCAAAGGTACCTACGTTGCAAAGAAATCGCTGCTCCCAGGTTCTGGGAACCGTGAATATGAGATAGAAAATGTCTCTCCAAATGTTACTGCGCATTTAATGAGCAGTGAATCTTCTCAGAAGCCTGTAATCTTAGTAGGACCGCCGAGGAAAACCTCACATCACTAAACGATCAAAAGCTTCCTATCACAGGTCAAAGACTCTGATTGCACAGCACACATCACTGCTTGCTTAGCGACTGTTACGAAACGTTTAAACAATTATAACAAACATTTAAAATGTTTTCCGGGTGGCGTAGTCGGTATACGTACTCGCTACGGTCCGGGCGATCCGGGCGGTCCGGGGAATCGAATCCCGGTTGAGGACAAGAATTGGCGCACCCCTCCACACCGGTTCCGGGGCCCGCCCAATCTCCTATACAATAGATACTGGTTAGTCCCTGGCAGTAAAGCGGCTGGAACGTGGCACTCACCACCCAACCCCATCTAGCGACAATATTAAAGAAAGAGTAGAACTATACCTCTACTCCATCTCTAGACTTTCATGGCACGTTAGAGGGTGAAATTTACAATAACATTTAAAATTCTCGCGGGTAGCCTAACTTCTTTCCGAGAACAAAGATTTTCCTAGATTTATACGGATGGAGATTTATTTTCTAAATTCAGAATTTCCAGATCAACCAGAAACTTAAGATCACAGATGTCGAGTAGATTTCAAGGACAAAAGCTTAATAACTCTGCGTCCACTAAACTGAGATTATCATTACACAGTACCAGCAATTCTTCAACTTCCTAAGATCAAACAAACCCTTGTACTCGCGTTGTACAGCGTGATTACCTCATCACTTGCTAGCCGGGCACACAAAAGATAGGTCAAGTGTTTAAATCGCATCAAAAAGCGGGACCTTACACTTCCTCACATTAATTGACCTTTATATACCAATCTCATTCCTTCACACAAATTTACATCTAGTGTTCTTGTTTTACATTTCAGAATGTTTCAAGGCAGCCAAGAAAATTAAACTCGTGAAATCATAAAAAAGTTAAATACACCGGAAATTTTACAACATAATTACATTCGAAAGGCAGCTCAATTCGGCTTTGAAAGCTACAGAAAGGACAGAACTTCTAACACTGATTAACACGAGTGTACAGAAGACTCTTGGCGTTTTCAGTCTGCTTTATATATTTGGCATAATTCCTGTACCCTAGATTGTAAATTTACAATAAACTAACGGACAATGCCTTGACATAAATATACAGTTTTTAGTTATAAACATTCGTACAAAGAGACATTTTAACTTCAGTGGAAAATACCAATTATTCAGAGATGAAACAGGCGCCAACTGTTGGAAGTATAATTTTGCTTCAATCTGCAGTAAATCAGGCGTTCAAAACGGAGTTTCAAAGCCCACAGTACATCTTTCTCTGAAATGCATAGTATTTACACACAAATGAAAGCAGGGGATGTTTTGTCATACAAATGTCCTCAAGTTTAATCCCCTATTGTACAAGCACCGGTTTATTAATTAATGACGCCTACGTCATGACGTAATTGTAGTTTACGACTGTTGTATTTTAAAAGTCATTCCGTAATTACTGTGCCACGATGTATAATACGTTAAAGTGCGAATTTTGCAGCATCATGAACGTCCTTCTTTGCCACATAAATTCTAAAATAGCATTTACACAAAACATTGTGTTTGGGTGCACGTATGCCCAGAAAGTTTTACGCTGGGCTCTGAAAGCCATCATAACTGTGAAGACATATTTCACACAGCCTATAGAGAAGAGTCAAGTGTCCCTTGAAAAACGAGTGCACTACTCGCACATCGTCACAATAGACGACATGTCCTTTGTCGGTAAAGTATTACAAATTTCTTGGTCTTAGATGTTGCTTAGCAAGGTTCATGTCATCTCCTAGTGTGGAGAATTAAAAGGCATATTTATTTACAAAGAGAAAAATCACACGGTTATTTTGGGTTAACAAAAAAATGTGATTTTATTCGAATTTCAGCAAACTTTTGATAATGCTGTAGGTACAACTGAACTTGCCTCTTAAACTTGTCGAGTTTCTGCTTTTTCTTGCTACAAAATCATATTTGGTTTCTTGCTTTGTTAGTTTCATGTACGGATTAGACATGTTGATGCCAGCACCGGTCTCAAAATTAACTTTCTAGCAGCTTCAGTTTTAATTTCTCTTACACATGGAGCTTCCTCTTACGCTTCGTGCTGTAAGTTTACAATTCCACGCCACGTGTAGATGCGCACGTACACCTTGTCTCCCCCCACCGTCCTCACATTAAATTTCCACCCCTTTCTACAAGAAATAAACTTATACATCTATCGTCATTTATTTCCCAGCAGTACAAAATTAGCTATTTAATTCTAATCGTGAATTTATTTCAACAGTACTTAAATTTTGAACTTAATTTTTGCTGGACAGAGTCCTTCTGTCCAGTACCACCACATTGATACCTACAGTTTACTGAATCCCTCCTCTCACCATCATTCATGTGCATTGTTGCATCAGTTTCTATTTTGAACATCCATAACTAACAATGCGTCCTGAAGCTTTAATTTCCGTCATTTTTATTTTCTTCTTTCTTTGTTACTCCACGTTCGTTTCTCAATACCGTATTTCATTCGGTAACGTCTAAAAAATACATTATAAGTTTTAAAATTGTTGCTTTCTTGTATTAAAAAGATTAGACATACGGTACATTTAAAAATCGAGGTTAAACTCAAGTTTATGCAAAATAACCAACATCAATGCATTAAAGAGTGTGATAAATCATCGTCATACAGTCCGAGGCCCTGTACGACGTTCTGGCAACATCCATGTACTCGTATCTTACGATGGATTGGTGTTGGTCTCACACCCAATCCTCAGGCCCTAGAACAGGCCTGTTGCTGCTGCTTTTTACATGTGCCTTATTTAACTACACTATTATGTACTAGGCCAGCCGATCCCAGTGGTCGCGCGGTCTAAGGCGTACGTCTGCTGAGATTGTGGGTTCGAATCCCACAGCGGTCATGGAAGTCTGTCTGTCGTGAGTGTCGTGTGTTGTCAGGTAGAGGTCTCTGCGACAAGCTGATCACTTGCTCAGAGGAGTCTTACCGACTGTGGTGCGTCGTTGTGTGTGTGATCTAGAAAACCTCGTGAAAGAGGCGGCCATGGCCCACTGGGGGCTGTCGCGCCAAAAACAAACAAAATTACTAGCCCAGGTTATGCAGAGTGTAGCGGAAGACTGGCGGAGAGATAATGAATGAGAAACGGTATGGTGAGAAACGGTAAAAATGCCATCTTATCTACTGCTTTTGTAATAAAGAAGTACTCACTGTACCACGACTTTATTAATACTTAGTGTTACTGCTTCGGACTATACATAGCTACGCGTTTCGTCCAGAACGGTCATTTGGTATTACAACAATGTAAACAAATTGCAAGTATATTAAAACTGAGCCGCAGGATTAAGATCGCAATAGTACATTCATCAGCATATAGTGCTTTCAAATTTTAAAAAATAGGTATTCAAAAAATGAAAATTATGAACAGTTAAAATCTTCCCAATAAGAATCGTCACCTTTCTATCGAGGTGAATTGCAGTTGAGTATCAACAACTTAAATGAATAAATGTGAACAATGTAATAAAACATACAAATGCTAAGTACAGATATGCTCTAAATGAAAGTCTCCGAAAAAATGAGGTACTTCTTTTATTTTTACCATGGCGCAACAGGCCTAGTGGGCCAAGACCTCCTCATTATCGAGGATTCATGATCACACTCAGACACACCACAGCCTGTAGGACTCCTCTGAACGAGTTATCAGCCCGACGCAGAGACTTCTACCTGACAACACACAACAATCATAACAGACAACCAGACAGACATAAACCACAATCCCAGCTAGCGAGAGGCCGCAGTCCCACGCCTTCGACCGCGCGGCCACTGGGATCGGCTAAGTACTTCTTTGGTATCGCAAACAACGAAATGCCTAGCATTGCATTCTAAATACTTCAACTGCAGTTCCTGCATTGTGGAAACACATTCAAGACAAGAGTGTTCTTCCTTTCGTGGGCCTAACTGTGTACCGTATATCACGGAGTCATAAAGTTAAAACCGAGGGTTGGTACAGCCCTGTTTTTAGAGTAAATTATTGAGGTTTACCTCTGAGTGGTAACGCTGTCCACTAAGGGACGTTTCCGTTAGGTGACACACGTACACTACGCTACACGAAACGACGAATTTGCTGACCGGCAGTGAACGTGACCAGGGTTTGTGACGTGACCTGTCACACAGCATTGCAGATCGCCGTCGTTTCCTGCATTTCTCGTTTCCATTGCGTCAGTTCTATATGTAGGTCTAACCTAACCATTTCTGTAACAAAAGCACCATAGTAAATCGCGTTCGTAGACTTTCGAAAAGCGGCTATTAGCTTCATCGTGTATGTCTGTCTTTACGTCAGTCCGTCTATCCGTCCGAGTGCAACAAACCGGTTTTCACTGCTCGGATTTTCGTGATAATTAATTATTAAATATTTTCACAATCCGTCGAGAAAATTCAACTTTTATTTAAACCCTGACAACAACAGATATTATATATATGAAGACCTACATACATTTATGACAATATCTCGCTCAGTTCTTCTTAGAATGAGAAATATTTCAGAAAAAAAATTTGTAAAGAAAATCAAAATACATATTCTTTGTTCAATATCCCCCCCCCCTCAAATCGTGCCGTGTATAAAAAGATGTGGAAAAACATGGTAGAGCCACACAATACACAGATGACAAATGACACGGCGCATGCGCACTGCGCAATGGATAACTACGCCCAGAGAATCACACTCGGAATAGGTAAAATTTTTGCGTTTCCACGACAACAATTATTAGGTGAACGCGCCTCAATATTGTGTTAGACGTACATTGCCTCTCTTGTCTTCTATCATTTATAGTCCGAGCATCCTGATTTTTGTGAAGACTAATATGATGCAATTCCGAGTTTCGTGATAGAATCTTACGATTAAGTTCTAGTTCCCTTCACTAAACATACGGTTTTATTGCAGTCACATTTTACGTCCACATTATTTGATCTTAAGCTGTGACTTCCCACTGTAGAATAAGAACAGCAATGAAGACCGTCAACCACAGATAGTCACAACTAGGTTTACATCATTTTATTTCTACATGTTTCGGCTTCTGTGGAAAGCCTTCATCAGGCTATATAAAACATACAAATAAAGACTATTTCAATACAACCCATTAGAATGTCATTTTTTACAATATTTGGAATATCATCTTTACAATAACAGGTGCTGCGTAAAACGATTCTAGATAAAAGTCAAGTGTATATATCAAAATGTAATGAAATGTATTATATTTAAATCGTTGTCCAGTACTTCGAAGAACGAAAGGGAAATTTTTCCTTAATAAAATAAGCCTCGAGGGGAACAACTTCCTATTTCATTTTAATTTTTGAAAATTAATTATGATCGAAGCTGGAAAGAAATTTATATTCACACAAAAAAACAATGCCATTAACATTAAGCCGGTATACTATATAGATTTCCCGTTACAAGTATCTCATCCAGTCATCTAGTGGACTTCAGACTAAAAATAAACAGGTCAGATATATCCTCGTGAGTCTTGCGGTCTCGATTCCGTATGATCTAAAAAGATCTCGTCCAGATACGCCGTGCGAAGTGCATGATACCGCCGTTTCTATACATCCTCCAAATATATAAAAACAACTAAAAACTGGCAACTGTGGCGGCTTATTGCTACATATTTTAATATTTAATATCATAATACTGTAATTTATGATCAACAATTTTATGAATTTCAGCGTTTTAAGATTTTATTCGTTCCTATGGGGTGTAGTAGAAACTAGGTTGGCATGATTGATAACATACCTTCGTCATAATGACGACTTGAAGATGGCACCTCGGTGCTGAAACATGTAGGAGTTACGTATATTGGACCGTGCATCATTGTGATAGTTGAAGAATAAGAGACCAACTCGATGTCACTAGTTATTAAGTTTTATTTCACTTCGTCTATGCTCAACATATTTCGGACATTAATACATCAATCATCAGGAGCCTGCGACTTTTCTATTGTATCGCCACATTGGTCGTGTGTTCTTGTTTCGATGTGTGTTGGGAGTTTCGGTGTGGCTGGGTTGGGGTGGTATCCGTGTAGCAGGCTGAAGCCTGCTACACGGATACACACGACAAATGTGGTGATACAATAGAAAAGTCTAGGGCTCCTGATGATGGATGTTTTAATGTCCGAAACATGTTGAGCATAGAAGTAGTGAAATAAAACTTAATAACTAGTGACATCAAGTTGGTAGCTTAATCTTCAACAATGTAGGAGTTTTTATAAGTAGTGTACCATAAAGTGCATATATCGGATGATACACTGATTGTAAGAACATGCACGGAATGAATAACATAAAAAACGGCACGCTTGCCTTCCTCTGTCCATACTCACGTACTACCAATTACACTGCTATGTAATTCACCAACTGCCTTGATGTTTTCCTTGTGATGCGTTAAGAATCAAAGTACGCCCATAACCTAAGCAGTCCTTCCCACCAACAAAAGGAAAACTAAGAAAAGTTGGGTTGAGCAAAACGTAAAATAAATAAATAAATAAATAAATAAATAACCTAAGCAGTCCTTCCCACCAACAAAAGGAAAACTAAGAAAAGTTGGGTTGAGAAAAAAAAAATTGAGGAACACATAGGCTACACTAAACAAGGAAGGACAAGTTATAAAGGAGTGGCCTGTCGTAATACATTTCAGGTCTGAGCATTTCTTTCTTCGGCTGATAATTACCAGTTCCGATTTCGGATTTGTTCTAAACTGACGACGTACCTGAAGACTCGGCAGGGCGCTTTTAATGTTCCACCGCATAATTCGCCCTACAGAAGAACCTACCACTACATGTAAGTAGATGCACATCCATAACCGAGTAGAAATCGAGCTTCATACTTCCACTGCTCCGACGACCCGAAAATCGTAGTCCCTTTAAAATCTCCTATCCACATAAGCCTATATCTAAACTGAATTTCGTTCAGTTCTTGATTCCTTGGTTGGTTTGGTTGCTCACGTATCTCCCGCAGGAGTGCGAGTGCAGCGCCTCTAAGCGACCGGCTAACGTAGAGGGCTCTGCCGGTACAGTGCAGGAAATAGTAGTATTAACATCCCTTAAATTTACCGGATGAACGTATAAATGAACAAGCAACGTGGAAATTTACTGCAAGAAAATGTTAACTGTTCCCAAGTGGATTTATTGATAATGGGCCTTGTGATTTTTTTACTGCCCTTTGTATTTTGGTCACAAAGTGACAATTGCCGATTCGAAGAACGGGCACACCAGCTGGTACCAAATGATTCTACAGTAACAGAAGTAACCGCGTCCATCTTATGTCAAGAGTTATTACACGGTTGGAAGAGGAATGGTTGGACAACAAAACTGTGAAAATGTTACGAGAACTCCTGTGTGATACCATGTTGTGTGATAGAAAGGTACAATCGTTTCGGAAACACCTGCTGCCTGAATCTTCAAGACATAAAGCAAGCAACGCAAGGATAGTACGTACAGTTACAGGGAATGTCTGTGTCATCTGAATCGCCACGTGACACGTTTACCTTTTCACTTTTTCCTGTATCTGTAACCTTCATTTCTCGGATGGCTTATACTTTCGATCTTCCATCCTGAAGATGGCCGAATCATTTTCCTCCAAATTGTTGGCATTTTCTGCCAGACTACAGAGTTTCACACTGCAGAAAACATCTCATTACGTGAAAACCTCAAATCTCAAACAATCTTAATTAAAATTTGTCTGTCACTCAGGGTCGCGTCTTTCAAGGTAGTATCTCGGTATTCGTTTGGTGACGGTGATAACAAAATAATGAATATGGCAGGAAAAATTGTTCGAATGTTGAAAAGCAGACAGAGAAGGAATGATATCCCAGAATGAATGAAAATTTGTTATCACGACGAAGTTGATAATTAGGCTCATATAAATACGCACAGTTTTGTCATTCCAATCGGTTTCTTCTCCTGAGACAGGAGTAGTTGCTTTGTTCTTCTAAGCTGAAATTCGTGAAGAGTTTCTGCTACACTGGAGCTACACAGAACCACTCCAGCGCACCAACCTACGCGACTACGGAAGACTAGAAACTGATCGATGACATTAACAGAAAGAAACCTCCTAGAATAAAGCAAACGAAGTTTTCGTTTTAAACACAATTAAAGATATTTATTCTACCGGTACAGATGGTCGTATTGACAGCTGTTGGCTGACACCTATGTTTCTCAATGCATGAATCACGGCTCGATGCCAGTCCACGGCCTAATTAATGCTGGTCTTCTAATTATATTTAACAATACTTGATACTTCATACTGCAGAAGATTTACAGTTCATCCAACCTATGTTTTACACCTTTTTGTTTTAACGACCCTTGCCAATTTACACCACTTCTTTAATTTGCACTTTCTCATTTTTGGTTTGACGATCTTGGACTGGCTGCGTCCTTTTACGCTAACCACTCACTTCTGATGGGAATTTATTTTTTAATTTACATCTTTTTTATCTGCGCCCACTTTTCGGGAACGTAACTAAGGAGTAAAGCAAAGGCTGGGTGCAACTGTCAAATAAATACTATACAATTCGTGACTGTGAACGTCTTAGTCCCTGAACGAGTCCGGATTTATAGCAAAAACTGCGTAACATATTATTCCTTTGTAAATCCGACCGGTGCCGTCAAGCTATAACAGTCGAGCTATACCTGCACGTTGCAACTGGATATATCGATTCATCGGTGTATCATGTTCATGTGAGTATATTACTTTAGGTTCAGTTACGTCAGGTTCTGTGTTACGTAGACCTCCTGTCATTACACCATGGTTTGTCCTCAGATTGCGAAGAAGACGGCCTACAAACACAGAAAGTAGCTGGGAATGTAATGTATAAACAGTTGTCCACAGGCAACAACAAATGGCTGGTTGGCTTGGAAGCAGGGGTGGGGTCTTAAACCTCGTCATTACAATAGAACAACAAGTTACGAAATGCTGCACGGCGGCTCGGACTGAACAGATCCTTTGCAACTACTTACGTAACATGAAATTGACGTGAGATTCGGATTTTGGAACGTCCGTCGATCTCGGTAGTTCAGTGTTACTGACCAATTTTGTAACAGATTAATAAAATCATCTCATGTTTAGTCAAGCAGAGGAAATCGGGCGGGATATAAGCAGCATTAAAACTGCAGTCAATTAAATAATTTGTATAGAAAAGTGATTGAGAATCTTCAATAAAGCCTTAGGGACAGAATTTATTAATTGTCGTGAATTCTTGTCAAAGTGCCTTAGAAAAGGAATGTAATACACAATACGACGAGGTCGCCGGTGTGATACCAACGTTCTTAGTGTTCATTCCCTAACACAGAATAACAGGCATAACACACAGAAAGGATTCAATGAAATTATTGCTGGTATTATGTCAGTTTTCTAAACACCATATGAAAGTTAACAGAATGTAATTTAAAATTAGATATAAAATATATTCTTCAATGACAGATGTGTAACAAGCGTTCGCGTTCCCAAATAATGACTTTTATGGTAGAATAGTAAACATCGTACACCAAAACCCATAGGCGCAACTTAGCCAAAAACTGAGTTGGGGGGGGGGGGCCAAAATCGACCAGGGGTATTAGGAACTTTAATTTACGAACAAGTCAAGTCAGAAAGAAGAAGAAAATTGGTTTGAACCAGTCCTAAATATATATCCATCACATTCCTCCACTCTCGCCCCAATATTCTTATTTTCCCCTCTTCCACTCAGTAGCCAAAAAAACTATTCTTAGGTATAAAAAATATTTGAGGGGCATTTGCTCCCCTTAACCCCCCAAGTTACGCCTATGCCAAAACCTTTAACTCAGTTGGTTTCATCTAGAGCAACTCTTCACAAAAACACCCAGTTCTGAGATAATTAAGAAAGGTTCTACCTATTTTTTTTTATTCACAAATGAGAACGCAAAGCGGATTAATCACGCACAGAATACTGACGTGAATGTTTTCTACCCACCTTCATTCACCCTCATTTTTATTCAGGGAAATGTGCCTATTTTTATGTTGCCGACGTGAGTTGTATCACAAAACAAATAATAGTTCAAGCATTAAGCTGTCGATACATTATATTTCTTAGGAGTTACAGACACGCAATACAAGTTTCACAAGTTGCAAGTACCGAGTTATTCCCATTCGACGTTTTTCACTGAACTACAGCTATTCATCTTGCAGAGATGTGTATTTTCACTCAAGAAAGTCAAAAATTCACATACGAATTTCTAATGTACCGCGTTTCTTGTGTATTAATGTAATACAGCACATCATGAAGAAGTCAAGTAAAACATAAAGCAATACTCCGAAGTTCTGCCCGTAATTCTCATAATGCATATACCTAAGTCCAGGCACAGCTCATCACAATGAATAAATCGGCTCAAACAGAAACTACTGTTCCCTCAGACACAGAGACACACATGTGCGTACCGAGTAATTTGAAACCACAGCTTCACGTCAATCTGTTAAAAGAATTGTCAATCACCTGCATCGTCTTCTGTAGTAATATAACAGTTAAGAACGTCTTCATAAAAATATGGGTGTTATTGGAGAATGTGAACAGTAACTTGTCGAATAATCGAATATCATTAATTTTCGTGATTTATAGACAACTTTCCTTCAGAACATGAGCGTTTCATTGGGAAATTTCTTATAATCGGATACTTCATTCCAGGTTTAAAGGTATAAACGTCAGTGACATGTGCCCTTTCTCCAGTAACCAATGTTAACCAATCGATAAAAAGTAACGAAGGAACGGACATAAAAATACATGTGTGGCACACTTTTACCCAAAGAGTGTCATGTGTCGTTTTAGACAGAATATATTCAATTGTTGAGAGCACAGTGTGACTCCTTCCAAACATTCATAAATATACTTAGACCTCAACTGATGGGAAGACTCACAATCAGAAGGATCGCATCCTGAAAGACAGGATATGAAATTAAAGTACATTTATATCCGATATTTTGAATAGGCATTGTCAAACTGACAATTTGGGGGCAGACTCAGTATGCAAGCAGAAATGATAACGCTCTTAGAGTAGCAACATTTTTCATGTCGCAATATCTGTCAGCGTCACAATATTCCAGAATTGATGCACTGATGAACATAACTGGACATCCCCTGATAAGAATATTCAGAATCAAATCAATCCCGTCTTCAGAGGCAAGAGATGACATTCAAGTACATCTAATATACGCTCAACCTTTTGGCGCCGGAATTATTTTTTTAATTTTAGCACACCCTGTATATAAAATGTGAATAATACAGGAACCAAATATGTTAGAATTATGAAACAAACTGCATTTTGAAGGAAAAAAAACGGAGAGTATATACCATGTTTAAAATATTCA
>Ga0123354_10006064_pt1 | contig 17830 bp, 11 predicted proteins | sample TergutLab28metaG_2_FD_97872 | JGI IMG/M metagenome (GOLD analysis project Ga0123354, IMG submission 97872) | Labiotermes labralis P4 segment gut microbial communities from Petit-Saut dam, French Guiana - Lab288 P4 | ecosystem: Host-associated > Arthropoda: Insects > Digestive system > Gut ...
AGATCATCTTCAGGGAGCTACACTGTTCCTTGCTAAAGTCACATTTTTAAAAACACTCACTGATTAATTTCCTTATATTAACTTGGTGTCCGCCTATGCATTACACATTTTACAAAATAGACATGAATATGGAACAATAGCAGATACATTGCAACAATTGAAAACATGTCAAAAAGGCACACGCATGAACGTTGGGAAGCATTATATATGCAAGTATTCCCTTAACATAAAGTATTGATTACAGAGCAAAAGGCCAGTGACACTAACCCCCTCTACATAAAGTATTGATTACAGAGCAAAAGGCCAGTGACACTAACCCCCTCTACATAAAGTATTGATTACAGAGCAAAAGGCCAGTGACACTAACCCCCTCTACGAGCTCGTAAACACAACACAAATCCTTCCACGTAACCCATAGCCAGTCCCACGCAACAATAACACACGACACACACCCATAGCCAGGCGCACTCTCAGCAGCGTATGACTCGCACAATACGGTAAGCATAAAGCTTGCTTCAATCCAGATAGCCTAATTTTTGTGTACACAATTCAGTTATTACTATATTATTTTGACAATCTAATCTTACTATATTGTTTTCACAGTCTATTTAATAGATATATTTTACATTACAGACATGCTGCCACAGCACCACATTAATATAAGGAAATTAATCAGTGAGTGTTTTTAAAAATGTGACTTTAGCAAGGAAGAGTGTAGCTCCCTGAAGATGATCTTAGGATCGAAACATGTTGGAGCGATTTTAAATGTTTTAATGTAAAAAAAAATTTTATGTATGTGCATTAGTTGGTGTATCTCGGTACCACGCAGTACTAACTACGTTGTTTGGTTAGGGTGGCTGTTAGTGTAAACTGTACTGTTTAAAAATTTTGTTAGGTATATACAGAGTAATAGTTGGGATAGGTTGTCATAGTTTTGTGTGACTTGATTGTGTGTGTTGTGCCTGTCAAGTGAGATACTTATTTCATTTGTCAGACGTTGGCAGTACGTATAAGCACTGTCAAATAACAGGTTTGTGGAGGAATTGTTGTCATCTTCACGCATGAAGACAATTGAAGTCATATCTTGTTAAATTTCAAGAGCTCTGATTTAAATTTTTGCTTTTGTATGTTTTTGAGTATGGATAGTTTTAGTCTGATAATCTTGTAGAGGACAAATGCTTTGCAGTAAATATCAGTTGATCTGTTGAATAAAGAGAGACCAACTTGATGTCACTTGCTTTTTATTTCATAATTTACTGCTCAACATGTTTCGGATGTTAATACATCCATCCTCAGGAGCTTGCGACTTATTTGTTGAGTTATTTCATGGGTTGTATTGCTCTGTAAAGATAGAGGTTTTTGCATTAGCGTACTTATTTAGTGATGAATGTTTAGTTGTGACGTGCGTGGTTGTTTTAGAAAGTGTGTTTCTGCAAATATTGGCTGCTGCGGTGTCTTATGGTTATTGAGTTTCCTTTGTGTGTGGTATGTTTTTGATGATGTTTCCTGAATATATTCTGATGTCATGTATATGAACTTACACATACCTGGTTCGATGCGTGTTGGTGTTACGTTGTGGTTTGGCTGGGGTGGTGTGGTATCCAGATGCAGGCTGAAGCACTGCTGGTCTGTTCATGTGGTATGTGGTAGTGCCTCAGCCTGTATCTGGATACCACACCACACCATAACAACAACACACCTTGAACCAGAGCAATACAACCCATGAAATAACTCACCAAATAAGTCGCATGCTCCTGAGGATGGATGTATTAACATCCGAAAAATGTTGAGCATTAAATAATGAAATAAAAAAGCAAGTGACATCAAGTTGGTCTCTCTTTATTCAACTATCAAGATGATGCATGGTCCAATAAACATAAGATCAGTTGATCTGGTTTTTTAGAGATAGGCTTTCTTAATGTAATACTTTGCAGCAGTGTTAACTGACGAAATGTTCCCATTTTTATTTCAGTTCGAAAGCCAAAAAAAGGCATGGCAACAGCCAAACAGCGTCTTGGAAAGATCTTAAAAATACATAAAATGAAGTTCTGAACTGTGTTGTTGGATTATTTCATTGGGTGAAATACTCCACAAGTGAGAGAGAGCAGTCTTTAGTTGCAGTTCAAGAACATCACACAGGGTTCTGCAGATTGTTACGTTAAAACGGCCCGTGTCTGTTCAATAATGCAGTGGAGAAATTCTGTCAGACCTTCAAACATCAAATGTTTACATTTAAAAATGCAAAACATGAATGTAAACTGAACATACCGTGTTGTACGTCAGTTATGGTAAAGGGCCTTAAGATATTTGTATCTGTAGTTGCACATACATTCATAATTTGAAGAAAAACCCTGCCATAGTTACTTCTGCAAGCAATACAATAAGGAAGTGTTCACCATGAAACAGGTATAGGGGAAACAGAACACTTGAGTGGCTTGATGCAAAATCAGAGTGTGTTTGTGAAACTTATCAGTATCTCATTCCCTCTTTTTTTCAGTTCTGTTTTTAGAGAAGGGTGATGTAACTGTTAGCTTTTTTATGTCAAAATGCACGTTCTGCTGAAATATCTCCTCTCATATTGGACTGAGGCCCGATGCCAAGCATAGATAACTCCTTAAATCACATCTTACTTCAGCACAGCTTGCAACTGCAGACAAAGTTGTTAGAACGCTTTGCTCTCGTATTTTTAAGTTTTCTTAAATACATCTATGCGGACACGCAGTGGCGCAGTTGGTTGAGGCACTGGGCTGCAAGCCAGAAGGTCACAGGTTTGATTCCAGATGGTGTCATTGGAATTTTTCATTGACATAATCCTTCTGACTGTACTATGGCCCTGGGGTTGATTCAGCCTATAACAGAAATGTGAACCAGGAATATTTCCTGGGGGGGTAAAAGCGGCTGGTGTGTAGGGCTGACATCCTTACCACCTTAATGTGCCGATTGTCTTGAAATCTGGGAGCCTCAACCTCCTGGAACCCCCAGGGCCTCACCAGGCCTGTAATGGGGTTGCTTTGCTTTCTACATACATCTATAGACATGAACAATCTGACTACCACATCTCCATGATACACACACACACACACACACACACACACTGTTCCAGCACCATAACCTCATGACATATGACAGTATTTTATCTTATATGTTAAGATGAGCTACAGATAAAATGCCCCAGACCCAGAACTTGGTGTGAATGTGCAAATATCATTGCGAATCAGGTAACCCCAAAATTGTTGTTCATGACCAGCATGTTGAATTTAAGATTTATATGGTAAGGTACTTACAGTCATTATAGGATAAAAATACTGTCATATGTCATGTGTTTATGGTGCTGTAACAGAGTGTGTGTGCGTGCATGCGTGCAGTCATGTTTATCATGGAAAAATGGCACAGTTAGATTCTGCCTGATCTTCTTTGTGATGTGGGTGAACATGTGTGTTTCCTTAGAATGGCTGGTAATTATTACCACTCATTTATGTATATAAATTATGTTTTTCATTGTTCACCTCAGTCCCACCCGGCAGATGCTCGTCAATCTTTTGTATGCATCATAATAGTATTTATGTTAAACCATTGCCATAGGTCATGGTCAGCTGTTGTCTTTGGTAGAAAAGCATGTGGCAACATGTCTTTCTCTTCACAGATCTTCGTTTTAAGAGCGGATCATTTGCATAGCTTGCTCAGTAAGCTGTAGCAGAAGAGTCACTTGTGGGTGTAAACAATTGAAAAGTTGTAAGTAACAAACTGCAGCTGTCAGTCCTGTGTGTGTGGACTGGGTGGGTACTGTCGCTGTACCCAGCCTGATGTGTTTACTGCACTTCATGGTGGGTAGAAATAGATTTTATTCTAATTATTCACATGGCATGAAAAGAATGACTCCTGAAATTGTTGAACCAGACATTTCAAAAACTGTTTCCTTGTGCCTGTAAGTGGGATCAGATGGTTTTTCAGCACTTAGGGTTGTTTCAAGCAACTGGTGATTTGTCATACTGTCACATATATGTTTATTTATGAAGCTGTGTTTTCCACTTTGCTCCCTGACATGAACTCTAAGTGCTATTCTCTGCTGTTCCTATGCTGATCACCCATCTTCCATTATCTGTCTCTGTTTCCAGTATTCACTCTTCAGGCTTTGCACTCTCCAGATACAGTATCTGTATGCAATCCAACACATACATTTTACATTTGGACCATTTTCTGTTGTGTATCCACCATAATATTCTAAAGGTAACTGTGAAAATTTCCTGGGTTTATTATTTGTGATACAAGCTAACAGTAATAAATGCAGGGAGAGAGGAGTAGCCTGTGTGCCAGTCATAACTACATTTAAGACAGTCATATCATGTAAAGACAGTATCATCATACAAGGACATACAGCAGAGATCACGTATGTGGAAATGACAGTAACAAATGAAAATCACATGTCTGAAAGCATAAAGAGCAGATTTATTTTGAGGAATTATTGCTGCTTTTTGGTTCAGAATGTTTTGTTTTCCCATCTGCAGTTGAAAAACATGAAGATTGAAAGATGCAAAAATATAATCTGATCTTTTTGGGTTGTGGAAGTTGATTTCTTTCATGTGGATAAGAATATAGATAAGGGGCATTGGAAAAGGGGGTTTTGATTGTATTATTTGGAGGTAACCCAACATCGGGGTCATCAAGTCAAAGAGAACAGGATGTTCAGTGCATGTATTGTGCATGGGAGGTGACAAAATTGATGAAACATTTTTATCAGAAGTTTTGAAGGAAAGAATGCTCTTGGAAGGCCCAGGCCTGTGTAGGGTGACTGCAGTTACGTGACATCATGTCTGAAAGTTACTAATTTTGTGACAGATGTGCACAGTATCATATTGGAATAAGTTATTGCATGATATTTGAATGCAGATTTTGACTTGTTGAAGTGCAATATCTGAGGTGGACTGTATGAAGATCTTAAAAGGTATATGAATATAATTGCAGTTGGTGGTGTTAGTTGGAGTGATGCAAATTGTTACATATTTGTACATAGTTTTTTTGGAGGAGTGTGTGTCTCCTTTATTTTGTACCAGTGTTGACTGGTTGTCATCAGCAGATGCAAGCATTCTGGAATGTTGTGCTGTGTCAGTGGGTCAGTAGTTCCCACCATTTCAGAGACACTACAATCCTTCTTCAGCACTGGAAAGTACTGACCCACCAGCACAGCATCACATCCCAGATGCCTTGATTGTGGAGCAGCACTGCTGTGCAAACCCCAAATCTTGTGTAATTTTGGTCTGTTTGTCATAGACCTGCTCTTACTCACATTCTGAGCACCAGAATATGTCTTGGAAAGAGTTCCAAGTGTCTGATTGTTTTTAAGTACCAAGGGTGATGTTGTCAGATGTTTGCAGTACATGCGATGTTCGTCCTGTATTAATGTCAGCATCTTCATAGATGCGTGACTTCTCAGCTGAAGCAAGCTTATGAGGTGCACAGTCTAAGCCAGCATTGTTGGATGGATAGATATTTAATGTGTTCATCACCTGATGTTTCTTGAGAAACAGAGAATTACATTATGCTAACGTTGTGTCTGAGAGTATTACACTCATGTATTTAGTTTTCTGGCACAAAAAAATTATTACACCGAATATTCCAATTGGTTTGCAAATGTTAATTTTACAAAACAGGTGAAGATTACAACCACGATGGAGCGTCTCACTAATATTATATAGAAACTGCTGGCTTCTTCTTTTAATGTGTTAATAATTATTACTTTGTCATGAATTTTATTTTATCATCCTGTGCCCTATTATTTCAACAGACTTGTTTCAGTTTTTACATTATAATACCATGTTGGCCAATTGTGCTTCTCCCTCTTCTCTTGCTTTTGTCTGTACTGCTGTGAACATGTAACATACATATTACTACTTAATTCTTACGTCTGGAGAGTCAGACTTTAAGACAAATATGATATTTTCGTATGAAATCTTAGAATATCGTTACATTTCCAGCCCATGATTTCTGTTTCTTCACATTACACTCGTTTAAAATCTGTTTAATTTTAGATAAGCCAACCAGCATTATTTTTATATGATATTGTAAAGACTGATACACACTTTCATACGATATACATATGCTTAGATATTTATTATTTTAGTGTTAGTTACTACCAATTTATCGTATTAAGTAAGAATCACACCTGTTATATAGAAATTTATTATAGTGTAGTGCAGATCTAGGATAATGTGTACTGTAATTCCCTTTGTTGTGACTACATTTTCTATGAAAATATTACACTTTTCACACCATTTTCATCAGTCTTGTCATTTATTTTATGTTGGACTTATATGTATTAAAATTGTTATCAAATTACTTTTCAAGCTATAATGCATTCTTTGGTCTATGAAGCCAAGTTGTGATTAAAAATATTCAGCTCGTACTTCAGAATGTCAACAAACACTACTTCATACAGGTATTCTGTTTTTTCTATTTTTCCTTTCTGTATCGTGTATGTTGAAGGTACGTTTTTACAGTTTATGTGTGCCATTCGTACGTACCTCAGATTTGTTATTTGTAAATGACTATTTGGCCAAAAGGCATCCTGATTTGTGCATGCAGTGGTTTCCCCCCACCTTCACAAAGGTGTGTGCAACAGTACTGTTCGATCTCAAAACCATCTGCGGATTATGTTTTAACTTTCTGAGAAGTGGATAACCTGAGTACGAATTGTTTTTTAAATGCTTATATTATTTGAATGCTGTTTTGGTATGTGTTTCAAATTTGCATATTTCCATTTCATCTGCCCCACTCTTTGAACTGAGGAACTTGCCATGCAGTCTGCATACATTGCAACCTGACTGGTGCTTGACATTGGCCAGGCTCAGAATTGTAAATAATGGCAAGAAACTGCATGCCTGATAATTCTGTCTGTGGTCCCTGTACCTGAATTGGCAAGAGAATATTCTGAGTTGGTGCCTACTGATTTCTCCCTAATGTAGTGTAAACAGAAATTCAGATGCCAGTCTTGCATTAAATTCTCACTCATAAGTAGCCATTTTACCTCCTGTGAAAACATTTACAAGCCATAATTTTTAAATTTGCAGATTTGAATATAGCAACTTACAAGAGTAGAAGTTATTTTTGTAACTACTAAACTAGAAACCGTCCTTCATCAGTGAAGTTTATAATTTACAAATTAATAATGACAGAACTGGGATTATGCTGAAGTCATTGGTGTGGTAACTGGAAATGAGTCTGCATGTATTGTAGGTGCATGTGGAACCCAGTGGAATGGTAACTGACAAACACCAAAGTATTAAGATGTCTGCCCCTTTGTCATTCTACCCACTGTGCATTGTGTATGAATTGCTCTGGGATTTTGCATTGGCTTGCCTGGCCTGTATAGGGACTGTGGCCATACTTGGAGGAACTCCTTGAACCCTGTAGGAACAAACAGCAAACTGTGTTCTTACCATGTTACTACATTACTCAGTTTAAAACGGATTTTATTACCTTTGCTTGCATTTGTTAGAAACAGCTTTCTCCACTTTATTCCATGAAAATTGTTTCATTTTATGACTTCTACAAGTTAAGAAACTTTCATGTTACCAGCATTCTAGAAATGTGGGTTGAAATTTCATTTGCCAGACTTTGAAAGACTTGTATTTGTTAGATATGTGTGAGCTAACTGAGGGGAAGTTTTGTGACGTCTTTTGTTGTGGCTTCCACATTCCAAGCAAAGACTGAAATGTTGGAAATACTGACTTCTATGCTGCACAACTTGTCAGTATCTTGAGGACCACATTATAGTGTTCATTTATGAGGTAATTCTGGTGAAGCGTACTGCTGCAGGCTTGTATCCAGGCCAACTGTGAATGTGGGTTAAATCTTGACCACATTACTAACCAGACAGACAGGTTTTTAGTCTGTAAAGTACATGTCAGGGTATTGTTTGAATGTGCCATTAGTGCTAATCCACTCCTATTGATGTGCTTTTCATGTAATTTCACATGGGAATTTGTCACATCTGTGGAGGTGTTCAGACTTGGTTGGGGGGTATCATTACAGTTAGCAGTAGTTCAGAAATTAGTGGAAGAAAAATGACTGGAAATTAATTCTCAAGTTGACTGCCATAGGACCAAGGGTTTTTGAATACAAACTGATGAGTGGGACACAGATTGTGCAAAATGCTGAGAATCGGTGTATTGGCATCAACTGATGCTTGTAGTTCATACAATATACATTATGCAAGAAGTGTCAATATTTATTGCATTGACATATATTTATGCACAGTGGTTACTGTACTGCACAACATTATCTAGCCACAAACAACTTTGTATTTCATGTTGCTGAAGGGGTCGCACTTCCTTTGTACCCGTTTGTTTGTTAGTAGTGACTTCTCCATTAAGGTGGCTACCAAGTCTTGGGGGGGGGGGAGTAGTCATTATTGAGCAATTGTGGTTTTGTGGTAATTATTAACTATTGCCATGTTTTTTCACAATGCAATGTTTATCGTGTCTGTTGTAGAATACAACAAACTATCTTCATCGCGACGCGAGGTAACCAAAACGAGTTATTTCCATTTTTTGGTATGTACATTACAAGCTACACATGGTTATATACGGTAGCAGTTTCAGATGTTTTCTTAATACGCTAATGTCCGCTAGATGTCCTTTCTTTAACACGGATCATTTGTAATCGTCTGGGGGGTGGGGGGGGGGTGCCACGGATCAGAGTTACGCGTAATATGAGGTGATACCGTAAATCCGTTTGTTAGGTTATAAGTTGCACGCGAAAGACGAAATAGTGAGTTGTGCTAGTGTGGTGAATGAAGAGGACCAACTCGTCTGATGTCACCGAAGCCTGAATATTTGGGTGAGTCTCGTTATTGTCATGGCGTGTTGCCGAAAAGTACAATTTGACAGTGTGGATACAAAACATTTTATTTGCTGATTAGCCGTGGCTTCAAGTCGTCAAGGAAGACGAAGTCAGTGTGTCAATATGGCGAATATTAGCTGGCTGATTTCCTGTTGAACGTTTAGAGGAGTTCGTTTATTCACATGATTACACATCCTATTCGTTCCGGTATGTTCATGTTCTGGGCACTTAATGTCCCTGGCTTTTCGAAGTAAACAATACGACATTTCTGACAGTGCGTACAAACACGTTGACTTTCCTGCAGTCCGAGTAAACATCAGTAGAGTAGGACACTTATCAACCATCCAGTAGCAGGAAGGAACAGGAGAGGGAGTGGAATTAGTGTGTGTTAGTAACTATAGAGTTTGGCCTGAGACTGGGAAGGGTCAGGGACGGATATGTACATAAAAATCGGAAGTGAACTGAATGAGTTTGAGATTATTTTTATTTCATTTTTATAAGCCATATTTCTTATCCGAGTTTTCTCGTAGTAATATTGATACATCGCTGTGATTCTATCAGTGGGTTAAAATTTTTTATTTCAGAAAGGAGGATGTGGGTTGAAGCTGCCGATTTAACCCCGACGTAGATTTATTAGCGTTTGAATTTGTACATACTCAGATCGACCCGGTTTAAGATGTTCCTTGGCGCAGTCCAAAATAAATTTCGGGGCCCTATAAAGTGCCCCGAAATTTTGAACCGACGATACGGTATATAAAGTTTAAGAATTTACATAAGAAATACGTGTGACAAAAAATATGCAACCATCCCCCTCTCCCGATTGCTGGAGCATTGTGCAGGCACATAGCGTAGCATGAAACCGGCCATGCATCCGGATTTACACACGCGCGTGATACTGAATGCATAAATCACTGTTGGCAAGAAGTAGTTTAATAGACGACGTAAGTCAGGGCTGCACAGATTTTCCATAAATATAGAAAACGTTTCAAAATTATAGGGTCCAGAAGGATGGCATGAACCAATGTTCTTACTGAGGACCCACAAATATTAGGAGTCGCCGTACGAAATTCTGCCTTCCGGAAGACCTGGTGCCTGGGATTTGTGCATTCCAGCGCAAGTTACCTGTTTAACGTTCGGATGGTCTCAGAGACTGACTGGCCTTAGTAACAACTGTCCGAGTTCTTCCGCAGAAAATGTGCCGTGCCACAAGGGGGCTTAGGCGCCGGCCTGTCTGCGGAGGTCGGGGTTCTTTCTGAGGACAGTCCATGTGTCATTTTTTGTGGTTAGAGTGACACCTGGGAAGGGGTTTCTCCCGAGTGCCTCGCTTTACGCCTGTCGTCGTCATTCCACCAGAGCCCCATACTCATTCGTCTATCACCGACGCTACATAATCGTAGGAATTGATAGCGTCATTACATAAAATATTCTTTCTTTCTCCATTCCACCGATATTTTAAAATGGTTCGGTAAATTAGAACCAAGCCTGCGATCTTTCACGCCATTCACAGCTTCTGACATTGCTGGTTTGTTGTATGAAGCGGGAGGTGTTATGAGAGAATCTTGGAAGAAGTGCAGTGATTAGAGCAGACTGCGGAACGTCGAAAGTGGGTGGTCATCGGATGATATTCATGTTGGTTGCTGTAGCGGATACGATTCCAATCGGCTGCAGCAGTTGACCGCTCAGGTTCCAGAACATTTCCGATAAACCTGTTCCGTTTAATCCTGTATCTCCACAGGACAGTCGGTGCGTGTGTTGACTTAGGCTAGTGCCGATATGGTGGTCATCTCAGCTTTGCAAATAGCTGCGGGGAATCTCATCTCCGTGGACCGTATTGTCCAGAGCGAGCTTCAGTTACGTAATTGATTATTGATCGGCTTTCCATTAAAATTGACCACAGACTAGTGTTAGGCGAAAAGTAGGGTCGTGTTGTAGGTAAGGTGGCCACAATCTTGACAGCCGCTCTCAAAATTCCACCCACACCTAACCCAGCTGTCATAAAAACATTGTCGGATTATACACTCCGTGTGGGTTTGCACATAAGAAGGAATTTATTCGAAGGTGCTGTCTTTATAATTACGTGTAAGAACCGGGTAAATCTACGAGAAGCTTCCAGGAGGAGGAACGGTCAGTAAACGGACGCGGCCATACTGTTGCCATCCGTACGTACGGAGGTGAGAGGCCAATCCGGACGTATTTTCTCAATATAGGAGTCAAACGTGACTGATCGAACAACACCAGCGTTACTACCGATTATATATATATTTATTTGTATTTATATATTAGAATATCTGATTGTGAAGGAATTCGAGCAGGGTACCAGCCACAGCGAATGTAGTCTGTCGTGGTTTTCTTCAGGCCGTCCAGACCATTGATTAGCCACCTTGGTGATTGCTTCTCTTGGTCCCATATATTACAAAACACTGTGTGTATTTTTGTTGTAGAATATAATGGACTAATTTTTATGCCGCTCTAAATGCCGAGAATGGGTTGTTACACTTATCTGACATTTGTATATTTTAACTTCATGTTGCTTGTGCACGGTGATTATGTTTTGTTTCTGTGCTGATTGTCCGCCAGATGTCCTTCTGTACAAACGGTAGGATTAGGTTCTGTGACAGGCAGCCGGTTGACTTAACTATTTGTCATGGCTTCCAGTGCAGTCAAGTGCGCCGAAAAATTGTGCATGGCAGCTGGTGGATTTTCTGCTGCTGGTTTGGATGCTCAACGTTTTGGTGAGTGTCTGTACTCGCATGGCGTATTATCGAAAAGTGTTATTTGAGAATGTGGGTATGAAATGGAAGTTGATACACCAAGGGCTGATCTGACATGTGACGTAACAAAAATAGTTCTTCATATGAATAGTAGCTAATATTACGTTAGCGGCTTTTGATATGTTTTGACAACAAATGGGTGTCGGACAAACAGCCTTAGCAGGTCACGTTCATCACGTAACATACACTTCCATCGTAGCAAATTTTTTTGTTTTTACATCTAGTTTCACGTATGATGACCTCTGTGCTGAAACGAGCGTCGCTGAATGTTCAGAAGGCCAGTCGGTATAATCTCAGACGAGGTACTAGCTATGCAATATCGGTTTGTGGTTCTCGTTCTTTCGTACAGCAGCAGTTGTCCTGCAGGCCGCAGGCCACACGTGGTACCGCTGTAGCTTGTTCAGCTTCTTGAGAAGGGCACAAACACGTGTTTGAGCGATCCCTGACACGTGGCTTGAGGCCTGCATTACCAGTGGCTGTCCCTGACGTCAGTGTTTCATACTTGTATCGGTTAACTGCTTGTATTCTTAGATGAAATGACGCAGTTGGTTCTACTGCTCGAGTACATTGCATCGAATGAGATCGGAAGGGGACTATTGATAGTAAATTCTTGGAGGTTTTTAAACAAACTGTCGTGATCTGTTTGAAGCCATTCGCATGTACGGATTACCGCAGATTGCAAGAAACCCTCCGTCAGAATATGCGATGTGCTGGATATTGTACTTTGTGTTACAGTAACGCGTTGTCGTCTAGCACTTTCTTTTGGTTTTTTAAAGCTTTTCATTGTTAAATCTTACATCGAACGCAGGTAGCCTGTAGTTGCGTATTGTAAACTGCAAGTACCGTCAGACCATTTTGTGTTTCAAGGACCTGAACTTCACTGTACTAAATTAAGGCCGGCGGTCAAACTGGGTAATTAGGGTTGTGTTATACTGGTGTTATACTGGTGTTATACTTGTGTTAGCCCCGTTATGTTTTAAAAACATAAACCCTTCGTAATGGCAGTGGCAGTTCTAAACTTCGCACGTGTCAACCTGCTACATCTTGGTTGTTCGCTGTTTTATTTTAAAGTTGTTTATTCTGTACCTTTGTGGTCTAGAGGTAGCGTGCTGGCCTTTGGTACCCCAGTTCGCGGGCTCAAACCCAGCCGAAGCCGTCGGATTTTTAGGGCGAAAAAATCCTCAGCACGCCTTCCTTCGGAGGGGAAGTAAAGCCGTCGGTCCCATGTCGTAGATTTACGACATGTAAAAGATCCCTAAATTTACGTGGAAGTCGGAATTTAGGCAAAATTACTACTGGACATCTTTCTCGCCCACAGTTCCACCTTTCGCTGCTATGATCTCTCGCGTCGCTGAGGACGCAGAGGCACGTGGCGGCGAAAGTGGGAACGTCTAAAGATGGGGGGAAGCAATGGCAAACTACCCCCAAGAACTTGCCTAGGATGCAGTGTGCCAAAAGCCATATCGGTTCCATAACCGGGCTCTGGATCCTGCCGGACTGGCCTCTAGGGCTGAATACTAATGATTGAATGAATTATGTACCTTTATTCTGCGTTTTGTCGTCATTTTTGTGTTTAATGAAGGGAGGCGTTGTTGTGTTGTGCCTCATTGTGCCACAGAAAAAACTGTTTATTACACTTTATCTGTTTATTTTGGTGCAACGGTACAAGGGTATAACGGTACAACTGTACAAGGGTACAATAGTAGAACGGTACAGCGGTAGAATGGTACAACGGAACAACGCTTCCTGCTTCCTGCGTAACTCTCCGATTACGGACTTGTTTGTTGAAGCGCCCATTTCAAGTGGTTGCTGAAGTTTGCTTGCTACTGATCGCACAAACCGACAAACATGATTATCGAGCTGATGTGCACCCTTAGATAAGGTCATATATGAGTTTATGTTCTCACAGCCTTCACCGCATAGGCCTATTTGGTTGCTTGAGATGGGGCAAGTCATAACGTTTTTAGGGCTTTCTCTTTTACTGATAATAGAAAACTTCCTTTTCCACTTCCACTATGAAGCCCTCCATTTTATTTTCATCTAATTTCAGGTTCCAATAATCAAATAACTTTTCCCTTTATGGCTGCGCTGTGCATGTGTGTCTGGGAAGGCTGCTTGAACCGCGTCTGTAATCGAATTCACTCACAGGAGTGAGTCTAAATTGGAAAGGGAAGCTGCATTCGGCGTTTACAGAAGCAAAACTTGTGACAAATACGGAGCACATCCTTACTGTAGAGCGCACAGTCCTTTACTCCGCCCTGCGTTCACTCAGCGACTGTCAGTGCATTAATTAGCCTGCGGGGTCGAGAGAGGTAAATGTCTGTCAGATACTGACAGCATGCAAATTGTTGTGGTGAAATGCGTGTCAAAGGAACGCTTGTTGGGTTTCAATTTATTGGAGTTAATTGAGCGACCGGAAAATTGTTGTCCCTTGCCATTACTTCAGTTTGGACAATACTATTTGTTCATGAAACCTGATGTGTGACAGTGACTGTTCTGATCACAGAGCAAATCGTGAAGGGTGACCAAAAATACAGAGTGCTTTGTGAGTAGTTGACCAGCTGTTGTGCAGCTGTGCAGTGGCCACGGTGTACTGCGCCGTGATGCTCGCGAGTTGCAGTGGCCATGTTTGTGCGAGCGCAAGTCGCAGAGCGACTGGATGATAACTGTAATGTCGGTATGGCTGCTTTGCGTGCTGCCTCGCGTACTTGTTTCTTTTTCTTCTTCTGTGTAATCTGATTGTCACGCTGCATTTATCACACTCTCTAGAGTCACAAATATCGCTTCGTTGCTTTTCGTTACATATTCCCATTGACTGTATGTTTCAGTCAACATGTAAACTTTAATTACGTTTGTAGTGTTGGTAATGTGTCAGTCTTTGTGGTGAAAGCTGTTTCTAAGAAAGCTGATAACAGAGACGAGTTAGGCTACTGTGCCGCACAAACTGATCACTGGCAGTCGAAGTTTTCTGAGAGATGTTACTGTCTAGATTGCCGTATTCTGTGACATGACGCCGTGTAGTCTGGTAAGGAGGAACACAGCAGTTTTCTTTGTAAGGTTGGTAATTCTTTAGCAGGACATACGGCGTCGTATCTCAGAAGACGGCGACAGTAACTTTCGTTGTCTGGAAGTGGAGGCGGATGTAGCATTTTATATTTGCGTTACTGTAATTGCTGATTTGTAGTGCGGAAGTAACGCTTTCGTTTTATTGCGCGTGTGCCTTGAAAGTTACTGATTACTTGACTTGTTTAGCGATGTGCTTTCAGCTAAACAGAGCACACAGCGTCGAATATTATGATTGTGAAAGATGAATTTTAAAAGTCATGGACGAAAAGCTGTCATGAAATGCTTCCATAGGTAGAGTCAGGACCTGTGCAGGGAAGCCAACCTCCGTCAAGAATCGTAACTGGAACCTGTCAGTTACGAACGCGTGCAAGAATTCTGTGAAGAGCAGAGAGAGCAGGACTGTTACAAGATTGTATACAAGTGATAAGTTCTCTGGCCCGTTTGCTCTTAGAAGTCGTTAAAATTTACGTACTGCGAGAGCGATACATTTGTGTAGCCACGTACAGCCCACAGGTACCATCAGTTTAACATTCACAAATTGTACGTTCTGCCCGCACACTGTATTTATGTGTTTTGTGTGGATCTCAGAACAAACAGCGATTATTTCCCTATACAGCATTAACTGACTGGTTTTTATAACCGAGACATGTTGTGTTTACTGCGCGGTACGTGCTGACTCTTTGTGTACAGTTCAGTGAATGTTCCCCTTGAAAGGGATGATTTTTAAACCTCTTCCTTGTGTGTGCCACCAAAGTCAAAGCAAAAACTCCCGCCATATTTTCACATAAAGCCACGCACTGACAGCATTTCTTAAGTTTAATCTAAAATTTCCATTAAATATTAAAAAAAATCGTCCTCTACTTTAAAGTTGTACCGTAGCAGCGGGGTTAGTTAGAGAACGGACTGCTGCTGCTGCTGCTGCCTTGTCGTGTGTTCATACTATAAGACTTTTATTGGGTGCTCAATCAAGGCCAAATAACACGCCTTGCTGTGGTTCATTTGCTAGGGATTATTGAATGTCACGGTGGCTACTGATCACCTGATGCCATGCTCCACACTAATATATCTTAATATATCCCCACTATACCTTTCCCATACTCTCCATTACGAGAAACCTTCACTTTCTGTTCCTTTTATTGCGTGATTCGTGTAGAGTGTCGCACACTGAATTCACCACACAGGGCAACATGACTAACATTGCAAAATAACGCTGCCCGCTCGACGCAGTGTCACGGCTCGCAGCAGTCGACGTGTCGAGTTTCTCCTTGGTATTCTTTAGGTTCCTAGACCAGGTCTCGAACCGTGAACCGTTAGCATTGAATAAATTTTGTCCTGATTTTTGTCAGTTGCCCAGACAAACTCTGGGTTTGGGGCTTCAAATTAAGCTGCCTCCTTCTACACCCCATGACATTCAATGTTCAGTAAAGATTCTGGCATTTTACTGTGTATAGTCTGTGTCAATAACAGTGGACTAAGCACGAATACATAACAAGGTAGAGAACGGATCTCCAACCTGCGGCCCGCGGCCACATTTGTAAATTATTTATATATACTATAAAATTACACAATAATTGAGGCAACTAGTTGTGTCACTTACCGACGCTTTCCACATGGGGATCGTGAAACATCCCGCAATAACGGATGTGGCCCTTTGCCATAAAAAGTTTGCCTACCCCTGCGCTAGAGTGAGGTTAGTTTCGCCTTTAAACGCCACTATCATTTCTGTATTTAAAACGTAATGTAGTGCCTAAGGCACTAGGCACTAAGCAGTTCTGTTGCTGTACAGCGTACAGCCATTGTGGAATGTATGAATCTGTTCTGGTATTAAATTCGTTCGTTTGAACATACATAACTTTTTATTAGTGAATATCGGTGTAGTGCCTGAAGCTCAAACAAGTGCTGCTGCACAAAGTTCCCAAGGCAGCGAGAGATAAGAGGGGAGAGGAATGACATTGGGAGGGGAATGTTGAATGGCTCTTCTTTTGTTTCCTTCTTTTCTCGCAATGTCATCATTTTCCGGTAATAAAGGTGAAGATGAAGGAGAAGTAGTGACTCCCCACCCCAAACGCAGACATGTTGTCCACTGGCGCGAATTGTCCATCAGTTTCCTTCTGACCAAGTGCTCGCCGGGGACAGTTCTCCTCAAAATACACAGAAGAGGCTTTTATGGCCGGAATTTAATACATTTTACAGGAGAACGGCCACGTGGAGTTGCAGTGCATACAGCCACCTGCACTGTGTCTGTCAGTGAGGAACTGGATAAGAAATACCATGAAGTGAACCATTAAGAAAATTCATTCTGTTGTTGGTATTCGATTTACAGGACGTTGCGGCATCAGTCTTGACGTGTCTGCACGTGGACTGCAGGGTGTTTGTACCTGAGGAAGATGAACTGACAGAGAAATAAGGGAATTTCCGTAGTGAGCTGTCGCGGTTAGCAACAAGCGGCAGCAACTGTCACTGTCACGCTCTCTTCATGTGCTCGCACAACGTTATCTGTATGTGCTGTTTTCATACAAGCAGCAGTGCTGGGTGGAGGGCTACGTGCTCTCCCTGATTCTATCAAAATTAGAACGAATTCTGTTCCTCCTCTGGGAACACAGGCATACTAAAGTAAGTGAAGTACAGTCTGCCCGGTTAGAAGCTGCTATGTACAGTATATGCTGTGCGATATATTTTGTGCTCTGAGTTTAACTACTCTCATCCTCTTTTTGGCTTATTAGAACGTATTACAATAAGGGAAATATAATTTTGTACCCTAATCTCAAATTTTATGTATAATATTGTAAGAAAAAACGAGATTGCTGCACTTTCCAGTTGCAAGGCAGTTGATGCTAAATAAGTCTGCATGTTAGCACACACACACACACACACACACACACACACACACACACACACACACACATACACAATCTTTCAGCCGAAACACCCAGTCGCTGTACCACAAATACGGTTCTATCAATCAGTGTTCTCTTCGTTCAAATTATTCCACTAGATTCTTGATTTCAAACTTTCGCCGTGTTCTGAATATTATGTGTTTTCTTTTGGGTAATTCCCCGGCGTCTCAATTTTATATGCCGACGTTTCGGAACATTCTATCTGTTCCATCTTCCTAGGCAGGTGGATCCACCTGCCTAGGAAGATGGAACAGATAG
>Ga0123354_10006068_pt1 | contig 17829 bp, 10 predicted proteins | sample TergutLab28metaG_2_FD_97872 | JGI IMG/M metagenome (GOLD analysis project Ga0123354, IMG submission 97872) | Labiotermes labralis P4 segment gut microbial communities from Petit-Saut dam, French Guiana - Lab288 P4 | ecosystem: Host-associated > Arthropoda: Insects > Digestive system > Gut ...
AGAACAACTTAACTTCCCCCGGAACTGGCCGGGCCACCCCCCCCAAAAAAAATCAAGAAAAAAAACCCCCCCCCCCCCCCCCAAAAAAAAGGAATGTGTGGGATTAGTCGAGTTGCATGATTGTCCTTCAAAGCCCGACACGTGTTCTGTTTCTGTAAAGTCTGACACCCAACTCCAAGGAAATCGCAGAAGCCCTATCAGTTTCGATAAAGTCACTGTTAAGTTTGGAACGACGCTTATACCTAGCTGGACCGTCCGGAAATCGAATCCCGGTGGGGGCGAGATTTTTCTCACCCGTCTAGACCGGCCTTGGGGCCCACCTTCCATCCTATACAATAGATACCGGGTCATTCCGGGGGCTAAAGCGACCGGGGCTTGGCGTTAACCACCCACCGCATCTAGCGCCGAAGTTAAAGAAAGAGTAGATCTATACATCTATTCCCCCTCTGTGGCTTCGTACCAGGTTACAGGGTGACCTTTACCTTTTATTTGTAGTGGCTACTGCGTTGAATTTTAAGTATATACCCACTACGATGTGCCGTGATTACACTCAATTGGACCTTGTCGTTTAAAATCATTGTAATTAAGTGAAGTGTATCCTGATAATTAGTTGCGCTGCCATTTTTTGAAATGTTAAGTACCAGCTGCAACAGGATTGTTTTGTGTTGCTGGCGACTGCAACGCAGCTGTTAAAGCAGCGCCTACGTGGTTGAACTACGGCAGAAAAATGTCGCCTTTTTCTTACGCCAGGTCTTGTAATATTGATCTTCTTCAGAACACTTTGCAAATTCATGGACTTCTTCACATTTTTCAGCGGAAACATAAAGACTGTGACCTGTTTTCCACGACAAAAAGCACCAAAGTCATGAACGCGGACGCCTTTTGTATTTTTAGTTGTGCGTTGTGGGTGTTACATGTTATCCTTCTACCTGACTGTGCTATTATTTGCCATGCGGCTTGGTAATCCTGTATGTGAAAGGCCCTTAAACAATAAGTGAAATTTTGCACACTACAATAGCACGTGGTGGTGCTAATTCGAAGGGAAATGTGATATAACTTTAAGTAAATACTGGCACCAGGGCTTTAGGCACAAATGCACGTAGTTGCTTCAAGAATGTGTGCAGAAGTGGCTCATGTGTGATGGGGCTTTCTCAAGACATGTACTTAGAAACGTGCATTCAATATCCCACTCGACGTGTAATGTACGTGTACGTGCCAAAAGGCGTAGATACTGTGGGTCTATCCTCGAATATTAATCGGCTTTGAAGCGAGATTCTGTTCGTTTGTGAGATCTTGTGCGCCATGAAGCAATGTACTGTATCCACTGCCTTCTTGTTAAGGAACTGCCTGAGACTCTAGACTGGTACATAGGTGCTGTTGAAGGTTCAAGTCTCCGTGTCGATTGGTACTTACCGACGTTTCGATATATCGCAGTGCCTTCATCTACAGGGTCAAGTAGTCCTTGGACTGCACACAAACAGCGGGAAGCGCTGTGGGACGTCTCTTTCAGCTGGAGCGCTTTTCATGTTGGAAGAAAAACGACAAAAATGTGTAAACCTGTCTACAGGGCAGTGTATAATACAAATCGCTAAGTCTGTTAGTACAAGTTATTGTCTGGACAGCAGCAAATCTCAATAAATGCTCACATAAGATCATTGATGTAATAAAATATAGTCTAACACAACTGTTTCTTAAATATTTTATGAATTTACAGCTTTCGGCTACATGTTTCGACTTTTTTGAGCCATCTTCAGGATGAACTTAGGAGTATATATATATATATATATATATATATATTGCAATGCCGTAAAAGACGAGATCTCGTTTACAATAAGAATTTGCTAAAATATGAAGTATAGTAAAACATAAGTATATATTTTGATGTTTCGCTGACCGTGCATCTCAGTATAATCTTCGTAATTGACCAACTTAATGCACAAATTCTTGTTTTATAATAAGTTTATTATATTCCTCTACATGTTTCGAGCACTATTGTGCTAATCATCACGAGGTCAAAATTGTATTATACAGCATCTGGTATCATCACACCTGTATGTGGCCGTCCGGTGCGCAGGTTGAGAGAGAGAGAGAGAGAGAGAGAGACTTTGAACCTGCGCACCGTCCGGCCACCTACAGTGTGTGATGATACCAGATACTGTGTAATACAATTTGACCTCCTGATGATGAGCACAATAGTGCTCGAAACATGTAGAGGAATATAATAAACTTATTATAAAACAAGAATTTGTGCATTAAGTTGGTCAATTTCTAAGATTATAAGGATATATAAATACATAAAATCAATACAACCTCTTAGATACAGCCTGAAGATGGTTATAAAATGCCGAAACGTGTAGCTGAAAGCTTTAAATTCATAAAATATTTAATAGGAAGTTGTAATAGATTATATTTTGTTACATTATTTAATTAATAGAGAAAAACACATCGGGGATGCCGTGCTTTAATATTATAAATAAGTGACGTCAGTGCTTTCCTTGCGCTTCCACACAAGTCGCGCACGTACTCACAGATTTCAAACACGTAGGATTTAACTGGCGTCTGTCTTCTGCGCTTTGTTTTTTTTTTACGCTAATTCATTAATTGCCGTAGCTTACACTGCACTTTTAAGCAACAGTACAGCGAATTTCAAGTCAGGTGAACTTTCGGGCCATGCAGTTGACAGCTAAATTAAGTTCTGTAATAAATGTTCTAGAACTGGTCCGCCTGTCCGCATCTCCCAGCTCTGGTGACAAACTGCAACCTAGATATTCGATTTAAATGTGTTATGTTACATGAATAATTTATGTTGGCGATACTAGTTTAATAATAATGAGCATGAGGTCATGTAGAACTTTGAAACGGACCGGCGAGTATTCCGAATATTTGAGTAACATTCATGAGTTTAGAAAGACAGAACATCACTGCAGGACAACTTAATTTCGTGTCATTGTAGATAACTTTCCAGAGACTATTGTGTTTGGATTCTCACCTCTGTTTGCTTGTTTTGGCGTAACAGCCCCCAGTGGGCCAGGGCCTCCTCATTCACGATGCTTCTAGATCACACACAACGACGCAACACAGTCGGTAGGACTCCTCTGGACGAGTGATCAGCCTGTCGCAGAAATCTCTACCTGACAACACATAACACTCACAACACACAAATATCCATGACCCCGTTGGGATTCGAACCCAAATCTCAGCAGGCGAGCGGCCGCAGACCTACGCCTTAGACCGCGCGGCCACTGGGACCGGCATTCTCTCCTCTTCTCTGATAAAATGTTGGAAAAGGCTGTTCTTGTACTGTTGATAGTTGTGCAGACACCACATTAACTGGAGGAATGGTGTGTTTATTTTGAAGGAACCAGAAGGAGACTCCAATTGAGCGGGAGATTCGTTTGGCCCGTGAAAGAGAGGAAGAGCTGCGGAAAGAGAAAGGCCTTCTGCCAGTCAGCCAACCTTCTCCAGCAGCTGCGAAAGAGGTAACTTGTCTTTGTGCATTTGGGCTCTAGAGCAGTGGCTTTCACCCCTTTCACGGATGAGGACCCCTTATTATCTTAACGAAAAAAAAAATCGCTGCCCCTATGTGCTAATAGGTGTCTCTGTGAACCCTTTAATGAGAGCATCGGTGCACTGTACGGACCTTTAATTCTTTAAATACTACCGCCCTCGGTGCATCGTACGTTCCTGAATACGTGCAAGGTTATTGTAAAATTAAAACCCCTTTGTCCTGAATAGTAATTGGAATTTAAACCCCTGTGACATTGAAGGGTTACCTAGACAGCACAAAATGACTAAACGTTATGTATTCAGTAGCAGTGGTAAATGAATTAACATCTTGTCTGTCATAACAACAAATATAAATATTGGAAAATTGCTGTGTGTGTGTGTGTGTGTGTGTGTGTGTACATATTAGCTTACAGAAGTCATATTTGTGGACTCCTTTAATAAACCCCAGCAGCCCACAGGTTGGAAACCTCTGATGTGCAAAATTGTTGTGCTGTCAGTGAGGGACAGAGCTGTTTTCAGGCATAAACTTACTCTTACAAAAACAATGATAGTGTAGTGTACCCCCAGTGAAGAGAGAAGAAGCAAGACTAACCGAGAGCCATGATAATCCCTTTTTCAGCCGCTTCATCCAGGGTTTGTACATTCGTCAGTTACACTTCTGAAGTACCCACAGCACATTACTATGTGCTGTAACTTAACAGTGACATGTTACAATTTGAGAAATGTCAAGCACGAGCTAACCGCATCTTGCTCCCTTTCCCATTCGTCCCATGTTTCTCTTTTCCCACTTGCTGCAACAGCCATAACCTTGTCACGACACAGGAAAGGACAAGTCAGTTCATGCTGTCTGTCTTTGCAAACATAAGTGATAGAATATTTTTAAAGAGTTGGGTGGATAGTTGGGAGTGTACTCTATACAGACTGCCCAGACTCCTGTACAGTAGGTACTGGGTCTTTCCTGGGGATAAAGCGGCCGCTATTTGGTGCTGCCCTGCCAACTCCTTTTAGTGCCGAGTTAAGAATGGGCAGGGTCTATACCTGCGCCTCTCCTCTGCACCTCCATAGGCATGTCATAGATTGATCTTCACCTTACTGTGTGTCTTATGGTTCCAAATATAATCTTGACTCCTACAATAGATATTGTATGTGTTAATGAGGTAATGCCACACATTATGCCACCTAGGACCATATTTCAGGTCATCCTCCAGTCTCTTGACAGTGCAGTGTCACTTAAAGGACAGGGGTTAGGCCCTCAACTTCATATGTTGCTCTGTAGTATATGAAGATATGTAGTTGCATATCTGTTTTAACCCTTGATAATGGAACTTGTATTTACTTCAGGTTTACAAATCTAAAATATGTGGGTCCTACTTCATGACAGCTATCAATTTTACTAGTGTGGTTCTTAGACACAAGGACTTAACCTTTACTTTATCTTGGAGCAGTTCACTTAAATGTCCTCATGTAATGCAATTCAGTAGCCTTATATTTATTGAGGTTTTTCAGTTACAGTATTCCAATTTAGTGTGGTGTGAGGCTAAGTAAGAAAAGAATGCTATAGACATTGCTCTTTCTCTCTGTTTTTCAAACTTCTCCTTTTCTAATCAGTTGTCTGCTGGAGCACTGGCTACAGCAGGGCATGATGTCTGTGTTATCTGTTGTTTCCATTTCAGCATTCAGTATCATCTTGCCAGTTGGTGGTAGATGCAATATACAGTTGATACGAATCCCACTTGTTGTGTGTACTGGTTTAGACTGCCCCTTTATTTGCCTGGAAGGTTAAGGAAAGCCATGAAGACACTTTTATTATGAACCAAATACAGTAAGAATGTAAAATATTTCAGGTTCGACGGATTAACAACAAAAACACCCTTTCTAATGACTCTCGCAGTATCCAGCATCGCCTAGCAACATGTCGCATCCAGCAAGAGATAGATGAGGCCACAGAACGCGAGAAAGAACTGCGTGAAGCTGGCATGATACAGACTGTGTCTGAGGATACCCTAGATTCTAAAGTATGAATAATAATCCACTTATTTGGAAAGAGTATGTCTCTTAGTCTTCCTGTGCTGGTTTCTCATTTGAGTGCTTTCTTTTGTTACATTATTTTCATGGCAACATAGAGATTCTCTCCAGAAATCTGTGTACAGTACACTTTGACTTTCCAGAGATAGATATAGATGTTTATTTGTGGATCTGCAATACCACAATAAATCCAGACTAGAAGATCTGCTGCTTCTAAACCATATATCCCACGCATGTCACACAAATGGTTAAATCACAACGAAGTATAGAGAAACTGTATGTAAACTTGCAACTGTACAAGTGAAATTGTGTTTGAACATATTCCATAACCTAGAAATAAACTCTAGCCCATGTGTGTGTGTGTGTGTATTATATTTAATAAGCAAACACTGAAAGCATATATTGGACCCAACTGGAATACCTTTGTCTGTCAGCTATGAATTTCTGTTACTTCTGGTCCAGGTTCTACAGCAGTGTAAACCTTGCAGTGCAACTCATGTACAAAATGAAGATCATAAAAAAAAAATCTTCCCTCTATGTCCACATCATTGTGAGGGTTTCATTTTACAATCAGTTGTGTGCAAAACATTCCTTTTTTACTGCCACTTTTTAAATTATTCTTACAGTGCTTAAAAATTAACATATTTTTAGATTTGCAGTACACAGTCACAAGACAGTTATAAAGAAATTTGACAAATAACACTGAGCCTGAGAATGTTAGGCACTGAGAAGTTCCTGAATATAAGGCATGCTGTGTGCAGTAATCCTGTGCACGTTGAATAAATAAATGGCTGCAGCTATTTTATGATAGTAATTGGAGTACCCTCATCTACATTTCTCTGAATACCTAACAGGTTCAGAATGGGATCCTTTAAGTTAAAATTTTCAGCTCTGGGCAAAGTTGGAGATTTGTGGTTGTCACAGCAGTGTTGATAAAGATTAGAGTCTGCTGAGATGTGGCACCATGCAATCGCATCCCAGAAGACTTGTATATTCATTTAGAACTCTCATGGCACAATATATTGAATGTTACAACATGTATCGTTGACTGGCGTGCACAGGAAGGTACAATGACATGATTGCAACACCGTATGTTGAACAAGAGTTTCTTTCCTGTCAGCAAATTGTCATTCACCTTGCAGACCCAGAATATGAGAGTAGGGTATGATTGTCAGTTTTTACATGAACTTTATCTTCTGACACAGAAAACAAATGTTATGCCATGTTAAGGGGTAAATAGCTCTGGGACCACTTGACCCTCGAAATGAAGGCACTGTCTTCCTCTGAAAAATACAGTTAACTTGACATGATATCCCAGAAGACTTGAATCTTCAGCAGCATTGCTGTACGGTACTCAAAGCCTTGAATTTTGTATTCATTCTTAAGTCCTTCCCTTCCTGTTTGAAATCTTTTAAACCATAAAAAAATGTGATGTATATACTACCTCATTTCTGAGTTGTGATTTATAACTGCAACATATTTTTATTCTTACTAATTTCTGTAAAATTTTAATATTCATTTTCTTTTCTACTCTCTTACTTATTTTGGCAAAGAAATAAAATAATTCTCCAGCAAAACTCATATTGTTAATGCAAACTGAACTAAATCCATTTGGTCATATTACATAGTATTTGCATAGCAATGTGATTAACAAGTACTGTACCAATGGGTTGCCCTTTCTTCAAGGAAAGATTGGTCTGTTTACTTTCATTCTTAGACTTCATATCAATGTAGTACATACACTTGAAATATGTCTGTGAAGCAGGAGAGTCACAGGAACTTACAATGCATTACTTGGCAGAGACTAAAATCATTTCATGGGTGCATACTTTGCAGGTGACACGGTTTACAGAATTAGCAGAATTTGCCATTGAGAAGCAAGATCGCAAACTTAAGAAGTCTGTTTCTGCATCACATATTCCACAATCAGGAGATGAAACAGACATACAAGCCAGCATCTCTCCTACATCTGTACAGAAAATTGAGAACAGTAATGGTTCAGCTAGAACAGAAAGGACCTTTCGACGAAGTATGTCTCAGAGCCCCAGTGCCCCAACCCTCAGCCCACGGAAGTTCCCATCTGGTGGCGGACAAAAAGGATTGATGCAGAGATTCCTGGCTACTCGAGGGAAGATGGGGACACTCAGTAGTGGATATGTTACTGTGAAAACATCCCCCTCCCAAACACCAGTTCCAGTTCCTCCTGTTACAGACAACAAACTGTCAGATACACCAGTTGTTGAACGAAAGGTAGGTATTAACAACCCATTTGAATTCGAAAAATAATCCTAAGGGTTATCCATTCACACATTGTTCCCGAATACTGAACTTGATTTGTTGGTTTATCATGTAGACTTAAAGCTGTAATTATTTAAATAAGGTAGTTCAACAAGGGATTCATTATACAGGTGTTTTATAATATCCAATTACTGTTTGTTTATGAAGCAGAAATCACAGGAAATTGAGGAAAAAGAAAACGATGATGTCCAGCGAGCATTTCGGCGAGGATATATTACAGCTGGAGAGAAGATTCAAGTAGAAATGCAAGAAATGCAAAAACGTGAAGAAGAACTGAGGTGTGTGAGATTTTAATTTGTCTTGTAGGAACAGAAACTGAATCATACTCGTTTCTGTTACACAGGAAAAAAAGTACATGTAATTATAAGGACCTCAGTATCTCAATTTTGCTATAATGAGGTATAGTTTTATGAATCTTTTTGTCACCACAATCTGCTGAGCATGTTAGTTTGGTCTCTACAGGCAGATACTAGGATAGTAACATACCACAGTCAGACTTGGCAGAAAATATAAATTTGGCCATATTAATGGAACACATGTAAAAATACTGTTAGTAGAGTGATAGTTTAACATGATTCTTAAAGTTTTATAAGAACCTGACATTGGTATATGATGTACATTTTGAATAATTCACTGTTCGGGCCGTTATTCATCCTCTTTTATTCAAAATAAAAATTAAAAATCAAATCACCGTGTTCTGGGGACAGGATCAGTCCCAAACCTCAGGATGAAGCCTGGGGACAGTATGAGTGCCATTCCACAGGAGATGAATATATGTCCAGCTGTGCCAAATAAGTGAAGCTAACTCAAACTGTAATACATTCAGGCACTAATTGTGTCCTCAAAATGTAATATTTTGATTTTTAATTTTTATCTTCAGCACAGAGCTCCACAATGTATGATTGTACATGATTCCTGAACTCTTTTCTCTTTATATCATATTGATAGAGCCCTCTACTACGTATATCAGAATATGTCAACAAATGCTGCCAAAACCTCAATTACTATGCACTTAAGAATAGTCTGACTGCGAGTATGAAAATGATAAAAATATGTCAGATTTTCAGTTTTGTGTTCAAGAAATTGTCTGCCTTTAAGAACAGATCAAACAGTATGGGTACTGCATCTTTAAAAAGCAAGGTTCTACAGTTAATCACGTTCAAAGTAGATTCCTTCAGCATGGACACTCTTGCTCCAGCATTCCTCCCATTAACTCTTACCTTCAGCTTTTTGGAATTACCAACAGCCGTTCCATTTCATTATGTTAAAACATTTACTTATCATCAGATCTTCTGAATTCCAAGATTCCTTCCTAAATTGTACATAATGAAGAAGATGCAAGGTGGGTCTGTTGGCTGCTTCACCAGCAAAATACTTGTACTTAAAATCTGTTGCGTGATGTGGACTGAATGAGTAATAAAAGTTTTGTCTGTTTGCTAACATTCATGATACTCTTCATCACAGACATCCCAATACACATAAACAGATATGGTGATTAGTAGGCCGCCCTTGTGCAGGATATCCACTGTGCAGTCAAAGAGAACATCACTTAGGTCACTGTGCTTTTTTTAGATGCAGTTTGGAAGGGGATTTTTTTGTGATTACTACTGAGTTCTAGGATCTCAACCATAGACCCTTGTCTCATCATGTGTTATGACCACTGGTCAGAAGTTTACACTGGTTTCTGTTTATTCCATAAGCCAGTACAGAAATTTTGCTTTCAGTACCTGTGTCAGCAGTTGTGGAATGAATTTTGCTGAAGCATTCCTTATTTCCATGTTTTTACTAGATGATCTGATATGAACCATAAGACAGTCCTAGTTTGTCAGCTCTGTTGTTTCTGTCAGTTCACTTATAATCACGGTTACAAACTCATTTTCCACTGCTTGCAAAACTTATAGGATGCACGTCATTTGTTATATGTCAACCCATTTGCTCTTTAGCCTTTCAAGAGGTTTTTACACAAAAGTTCTGCATGCACTCTTTTTCCTCCCACCCTGGGTGCAAGCCCACTTCCAAAGCCCTCTAGGCTTCATTAACCTAACAACAATAGATCACCTGTATGCTCTGTCAAGATTCCCCTTTATGCAGTACACTATATCACACATTTCAGAATTCTTGGGTCAAGATATTTTCATGCACTTTTATCATTTGAAATAAAGCCATTTAGTTAGTGACTAGACACAAGAACAACATAGCTTTTATTAATTTAAATTGTGATTAAAATGTTCATGACAAACCAATTCAATGAATTTTGTTATTGTCAGGCTACAGCGTGCTCTTTCTCAACCTAATTTGCTGTGCCGTGAGGATGGAGAAGATGAGAGCCCCATAACAAATGGGAATGAGGAGAATCACATCCCACTTCGCGGTGCTCTGTCAAACCCTCATTTGCTGGACATGGACACAACACCTCACAATGATAGTGACTTAACTCTAGACAAGGTTGGCTTCTATTTCGTAATAATAGCACAAGACACGTATATTGAACACAATCTCCACGAATCAGAAATTTTGACCTGTCTATTTATCAGACCTTTAGGATGAGATTCATACTTGACTGTGCTATTAATGGATGCCTTACCCTCAGTGGGTATTTGCAACTGTCACACACACCAACACATTCAGCGAACCAAATGGTATATGTTGTCTTTGCGACATATGTCTTTTGACCACTTTGGCCTCTGCTGGTCTGGTTAGCTGCATTATTAAGTACAGCAGAAGATTAGACATTCTGTATCATCACGAATAAGAAGATCACATGCTTATTCATAGGGCATTACTGCGATATGAGAATACATTTGAAGCATCTGTCTACCAATGTGTATAATCTGAATATTTAAGCATCCTGTGTTTAAACTGGTCATGTAGAATACCACAACAGTACAGGATTTCAGATTCCAGACTTGTGGGATGTGGGGCTGTATCACTCAGTATGTAGTTTCATTACCCAGCAGTATACTGTATCCCAGAGGCCTAGATTTCTTTATTACACCACTGTAAAAACCTTGAAACTCAAATATAATGTAAATGCATAAACGGGTTCTTTTAATGGTAACTGTGATTTCTCTTCCAGCCGTCCAAGACTATCCGAAAACGAAGTGCACTGATTGCGCAGTGGGAGAACATGATTCAACAAAACATCGAACACTGAAGCCAGTCACCATTTGGTTAGTATGTTAATAAAGAACAGTCATCATCAGCATTCTGTTATCTGTGTTATGACAGGTCCAAAGTCTCTTTGGAAGTGAGTTCTCCACACAGTCCAATCTAGTGCTTCCTCTTTCAATTTTCAGTACCATCTCTCTTTTCCTTAAGGTCATCCAATAACTGCTTATGTCTTCTTCCTCATCTTCCTGCAACTTCTATCCTTCCCAATAGCTTTCCTTCAATAACATGTTTTAGAAGGCAGTTCCTATGCAAGACGTAACCAATCCAGTTAACCTTCTTTCTTTTTATTGTTTGTAGAATATTCTGGTCCTCCTTGCTTCTTGTAACACTTCTTCATTTCTCACATGATCAGTCCAACTGATCTTCTCCATTCTTCTCCAATACCACATTTCAAAACTTTCCAGGTATTTCTGATCTACTTTCTGAAATGTCCAAGTTTCAGCACCATACAAAGCTATGCTCCACGTGTAGCACTGTACTAGTTTCTTCCTTAAATTTAAGTCCAATTTGCTGGTGAAAAAAAGGCTTCTTCTTTCTGAAAGTTGCTTTTGTCATGACAATCCTGGATTTAATTTCCTGTCATCTGCATGTTGTACAGTGCAAATTAATTGTCCTCCTAATATGAACTCTTCAAATCCTTCAATAGTTTCCATGGTAAGGTGTATATTATAGAAGTTGAATAAAATCACCAACAAACTGCATCCTTGTCTAACTCCTTTACAAATCTTCACTCTTTCTTGTCTCCCCTAGTCCAGGTTTGTTTTAACACTCTGATCCATGTACAATTTGCTGATCAATCTTCTTTTGCACCAATTGATACTAGTTACCTTTTGGATCTGCATTAATTTGGTCAAGTTTACAATGCCAAATGCCTTCTGCCAGTCTATGAAGCAGGCAGACACTCCCTCGTCTCTGTCCACATTTCATTCTGACATTATTCTCAGCATCCCAGTTGCATCCCTAATTCTCTTCCTCTTCTAAATCCAACATGATCTTCTCCAAGTACATCCTCAAATTTCCTTTCAGTCCTCCTCCTAAGTATCCTCACTACTACTACCTTTACTGTATGTGCAGTGGTCACTGCATTTTATAGCTTTTTTTCTTCTTCTTTAAGGCAATCATTGTAATGTCATTGAAATCCTTGGGCCACTCTCCAGTTTCATATATGATGTTGGTCAGTTGTCACTATTCTGATATCATTTTCTGCCAACAGTTTGAGTACATTCCCAAGTACATCATCTTCTGCATAGAACAAGCAATTCAAATGAAAAAATGTAATATAGTTTCCTAAAATATGTATCTAATGTGTCCATACAGACCACATAATTTAAATGTCATTATTACAATCATACTATTGTTGGCAAGTCAGTCTTAAACCAAGAGAATTCCATTTTTCAAATTCATTTATGAAAAATATATGGCCATATGTTATTTGACAGTATTTTGTCTTCTTCAGTGACGTATAAATATGTAGAAGCTGTTAGAAGGTGTTCATTTATTTAAAATTGGTAGAATACCTTAAACATATTCCTTATTCTTTTCTGTGATATGTTCCTGAAAATTAGAGGAAGTGAATAGATTTGGCAGTTGATCTGTTCAGTCTGTGATTGCCTTCTTTAATTTTTATCTATTCTTCATGTTATTGTGACTGTCTGTTTTATTTTGTTGCTTTCTGGTAGCTGCCATGATGTGTAGTTGGGCTGCTTGTGTTCTAACAAATGTATATTTCAGTCAGTTACATAACACAGAAGGAACACTACCCCATATATCCGGATAGCTATTAGGAAGCAACTCAGTAAAACAGACAGAAAGTATATGTACACGCAGCACTCTAAATACTTAAAAACTAAGTAATGCAACCAGATTCATATCTTCAAGTGATGCATCAGTGTATTTCCCTTTATTGTAAGGAACATACCACAGAAAATAAGGACAATTATTTTAACATATTTTAAAAATAAGTTTTTAAACTTAAAATTGTAATAGCATTTGTCTGTTTTTATACCGCTGAAGAAGACTGAATTTTCTCAAAACATGTAGGGATATATATGAATAGTTTTTAATTAATAAATGTGAAACATTGTTGTATGCAGGTGGTTCTATTATGTTTGGCTTGTGGCAGAATGAGTAGTTTACATCCAAAATTAATGGAGCAGTTAGCCAAACTTGAAACATACAAGAAATGTGCATTAACTTCACAGAGCGGGAGACACTTCAATTATTCCTTTATGTTGTTCATGAATACTGATAACTTTAAGTGGCCAGAAGAGTTTGCTCCATACTTTGTTTGTCTGGTTCTGATGAAGAAAAAAATAATATTTTTGTCTAATTTCAGGGTGTATGTTTGCAGAAGATTCATACTTTGGTGTAGATGAAGAGCTTTGTGCCTTTATGAGAAATACTTAAAAATTAAAATGAGAAAATGGATGTGGTTTAAATCTGTGTAAAATAATGCAATATTACTAATGTAGAACGTTTTAGGGACATAAAGCTATATTATTTTTCTGTACATGTTGCATGAAGATGAAAGAATAGGTGGATGCACAGAAGTCAAAGTATGGCAAGCAAGTATGTTAGTGTGCTGGAACAGATGTATTTGGTATTTTTTTATTGAATGTACTGTGCTAGTGTGGGGCTGCCAAGGCAAATTATGTTGGAATTCTTTTGCTATTACTGGAAATAGCAAATGTAAGCTAAAAATTGATTTTGGGGCATAAAAAATTGTCAGTTGGTTCCAAGTATTTAGTACCTTATACTTAATTATTTTCCAGGCTTTTGATCTAGCAAATAGTGTTTGCATTGGTGGAGATCCTTCACTGTCATTTAAAATGGGAGCATTTATGTCTCCTTGTTTCTATTAGAGAAGGAAGTTTTCATATGGAAACAGAATATTCATCCCTGTGATCAAAGGCAAGATTATGCAATTCCTTTATCCCGGCTCAATTACACTCCAAGCCTTTTGTACAAACACAAGTACTACCTGCCAACAGCCTGCCAATATAATTACATTATACTATTTTTCCCCCCCTCTATTATTGGAATTTTAAGATACCAATTTGTGTAGCTTATATGACTTCCTTAGGTTCATCATGATTTTTATATTTGTTTGGCTCAGAGACTTTTTTACTATTTTTTGCAAGATTTATTACTTGTAATCTAAGCATTATCATATGAATCATTGTCACATTTACAATAAGAGAAGATCATAAACTTGCAGGAATTCAAGACAGTACTAGTAATAATCCAAAGGTCCACTTTTCTGTGACAGCCCCTGATGTTAATTTTTATGGAAAAATAATACATAGGCTTATCATGTGCTCATTAATCCATTTGTAATAACTTACCGACTCCTCAATCAGCTGCATCGTTGGTGGGGGAAAGATTCAGTATCACTTGATTCTAATTTAATTTGATCCACTCTTTCCCCATCAGTGTACTTATCTAATATTCTAGAGAAGAATGTAAGAAATGTCATAAAAGTTTACACCGACATCTTATGGCTCAAGACACAATCTCAAAGTGAATATTTATTCTAGCAACTTAAACTGGCTCCAGACACTACCGCAAGGCAGAAAGTTGGTATGACTCTGAACACATGGGTAAATCTGTATCTGAATGAAATGGTACTGAATTTTTGCTGCCAAATATATAGGTAACTATGTAGTTGGCAAGTTATTAGAGACGTATTAATGGTACACCATACTGCTTATCTTTCCATGAGGTCCTAGATGAAAGATACGTAACTGTCCAAAATACATTACTTTTACAGATATTCCTTTGTATTGATACACGATGGATACATTTTTATGTAATTCATTGAGTGTTAGAACTTCATACATGTTATTTTCCTCTTCAAATTTTTGCATTGCTGATTCTTAGATAATGCATTAATATGATATGTTGCTTTGTGACATATATTTATACTGAAATGTCTGTGTTACTGAAGCTCAACTGTAAAAGAATATCTTGAATGAAATTTATGTCTTGCATTTGATTAATGCAGCATTGTTAGCACCTTCATATTCTTTGTTAATCCATAAATGTGTAATATTCTGGTGAATGGAATGAATATTTTATCACCATATAGGCCAAAGTTACCACATGTGGTAGCATTCACTGTATGGTTAAGGCAGCTGCATATCTGACACACAATGGATGGCATCTTATGAGTCCCATGTTAGTGGGTATTACCAAGCCATCAACTAAACCTGATATTTTCTCACAAAAGAGCATTCACTTTGGTTCATATTGTCCAAACTTTCTTCCAGGGCAACAAAATGTGTCCAGCCAAGTTTAATCTAATTGTGTGTCAGTTACCCTGTTCAAAATTTGGAAATCCATTTCTCATACACCCATGTTCAAATCAGAAGGGCAGACATGTAAAAACTTGCAGTTTTCAAAGTAAGGGGAAGTTATTCTGTGAGAAAGAAAAGAGAAAACCCTTTTGCAGCCCAACTAAAAATGATGGTAATAAGCTTAAAATAAGACACAATATACGAGTAGAATAACTTCTTTATCTGGTTTGTTGGTTAGCTCAAAAGTTGGTAGATGTGAAATCTTTACCTCAAGTTAACTTTTGCTAATTTCCTACTTCTGTTATGTAATCAGATATATTTAAAGCATGCTATTCATTCTTTAATCTTTCTTTCTTAAGTTTACTACCAGTTATACTTACTGAGAAGTTAACACAGACTGCTGGTTTGAAAATGTTGTATCAGTAAGTTACATGTAACATAGCATACCTATACTTTTAAGTTAGGTGAAAGAATGTTCAGTGAAGTTACATACAATGATTTGGTTGTGCAATAAATTATGAGTTGCATATGAAGCATATCTGTTCCCAGTTCAGCTTTATTTAGTAACAAGACATCAAACTGAATATCCTTTTTATCAGTAAATATAACACACTGAGACGGTTATTAGGTGACAATTTGTGAATAATATGTATGGTTTAATTCTGAAGTACAGCAACTATAAAAACTACACAGTTCTGCATGAATGAAGATATACAGGTCACTGTGTAAATCATTTCAATAAGTTTTGATTTTTTTTAAGCACATGGTATACACTTTGAACCTAGTGTGGCTGGGTCTTCACACTTCAACCTTGTTAGCATTTGTCATTGATTTCCTTTATGTTACACAAAACAATAAATTATGTACACTTAATATACTTCCCGACTTCTAGTTTTGAGCTTAACTGACATAAGAAGCAGCTGAGTATAGAATCTGTTGTGGTATGGATCAAATGCAATGCACTAGAAGTAATTATTTTATTACATTTTGATCTTCATACTGCTAGCCTTAATGACAGACATGTAAGTCACAGGAACCAGTGAACATCATTGGTTATGTGCTGCTACTGCCACATGCCAGTAACTGTGATGTTGACTAGTACTAATACAAATACCTAGTTTTCATTATTAATGAAAACATTCATATCATGAGAACACTTTAATATTACTGCAATGTGATTATCTGCATAAATTATGGTACTAAAATAAAGAAATATTTGGAAATAATCACTGAAAAATAAACCAGACAAACTGTTGGTTTTTATGACTCTCACAATCCTAGCTGTGATCAAGATTCCCACGGCAATGAGGACACGTATAATTTGTTCCTTTTCTTTCTCCTGTAGCATACCAGATTTTGCAGTTCTGTACATGTTTTGCCTTTTTAACCTTTAATGTACAGCATTTAAATCTTGTGTGTACTCAATCCTCACCTTCATCTTGTGCCAAGCTTGAGAATGCATGGAGCTTTTGCTCCACATAGCCATGATTAGAATTATGTTGATTAATGTTCAATTGCAATGCCAAGCAACCATGTCCACCATGAATGTAACAATATGGAATAGAGCTATTCTAGTTACTCTGTTACTCAAGAAATTCCTTGCTTTTTATGGAACCCGCAAGTTCATTTCAGTGTCCACTACAACTAACCACAGGCTGCTGTTGTTAAGACTGATAAATCTTCCATGCTATCCTACCCTGATGCTTTATGATGCATTTTAATATCATCCCACCTGCTCCCAGTTCTACATGGTCTCTATGTGACAGGTTTTCTAGCCAAAAATTTGTGTGTTATCTCTCCTCTCCCATGTCTGCCACATGCTCTATCTCATATTTGTTGATTCTAACATTTAAACAGGGATGGCTTGAAACTAAATGGTACACATCAGCTGCTGGCTTATGCCGACGATGTTAATATACTGGCAGGAAGCATACATAATCTGAAGGAAAATGCAGAAGATTTAGTAACTGCTACTAGGGAGATTGGACTGGAAGTGCTGATAAAACTAAGTACATGGTCATGTCTTGAGATCAGAATGCAGGACGAATTCAGAGTGTGAGGATTGATAATAGTACCTTCGACAGGGTGGAAGGGTTTAAATATTTGGGAACAACTTTAACAAATAAAAATTCTATTGCGGAAGAAATTAAGAGCAGATTGAGGTCAGGAAATGCTTGCTCTCATTCGGTGCAGAACCTTTTGTCTTCCAGGTTGCTATCCAAAAATTTAAAGATCAAGATATATAGACTTATAATTTTGCCTGTTGTTTTGTATGGGTGTGAAGCTTGGTCACTGACATTGCGAGAGGAAAGGAAACTGAGGGTGTTTGAGAACATGGTGTTGAGAATATTTGGACCTAGGAGGGACAATGTAACGGGGGAACGGAGGAGATTGCATAACGAGGAGCTAATTGATTTGTACTCCTCACCCAATATTGTGCGGGTGATAAAATCGAGAAGAATGAGATGGGCTGGGCATGTGGTGCGTATGGGTGAGGAGAGGGGGGTGTATAGTGTCTTGGTGGGGAAGCCGG
>Ga0123354_10006069_pt1 | contig 17828 bp, 10 predicted proteins | sample TergutLab28metaG_2_FD_97872 | JGI IMG/M metagenome (GOLD analysis project Ga0123354, IMG submission 97872) | Labiotermes labralis P4 segment gut microbial communities from Petit-Saut dam, French Guiana - Lab288 P4 | ecosystem: Host-associated > Arthropoda: Insects > Digestive system > Gut ...
TCATCTCTTCTAGTTCTCGATTCGTCCGACTTTTCCATTCCCCGTTTTCATATTTAGGACCATATATTCTTCTAAATATTTTCCTTTCAAAAATTAGTAGAGCTTGTTCTTCTTTCTTCGTCAACGTCCATGCTTCCGCTCCATACGACACTACCGGTCTTATTAGTGTCTTATATAATATAATTTCAGTAGCTCTTTATCCCCAAAACTAAATACATAAATGTAGTTGTGGACAAGTCCCGAGATATAGAACACTCAAGCACGTGGTACACACAGACACTATTGACTACAGAGTTAATGCGGAAATTGACTGGAACGTATAAAGTTGTCCCTGTCAACGCCATAAAGGCATGCGAGAAGAGCAGAGGCACACCTCCACCTATCCTTAAACTCCGCGCTAGATGGAGGCGAGTGGTCAATATCACGTCCCGGCCGCTTAACCCCCCCCCCCCCAAAAAAAAACTTGGTGCCCCCTGAATGAAGGCTGGGTGGGCCCCAAGCCGGGGTGGACAATTTGGAGAAGACAAGTCTCTTGCCCCTTTCGTGATTCGAACCCCGGACCGTCCAGCATGTAGCCTAGCCTCTACACCCACTACACTATCTTGGCTAGCGAATGAACACACCGAGAAAATTAAGCGCAAATTCGATATGTTTACAGATAAACTCAAGGTAACCTCTCAGTCTGCACATGGTGTTCCTTCGGAAGTTGTGTGCATTCAAATTTTTCTTCAGGCCCGTTCTGAATAAGGACGACCTGCAGCCCCCAGGAAAGTAAACGGTTTTGGACGCTGTACATAAGACAAGATTATTGCCTAAATGTCGAAGATCCCACCCAAGTTTCTTCACACGTCTAAATATGACATCTGACTTCTTATTTGAGGAAGAACTAGATAATATTGTGTAATAATTCGAAATCAATCGAACTCGTGCTCTGCGACACGTTTTAATTCTTACCGTTCCCATTTCTTCGCTTCCTGCTGGTTTCATAGACTGCCACGGATGAAGAAAGACGGGTGCACAAGGTAGGGATTATAAAAATGCTCACGTTTTATCACAGGGACCGTGTGCAACTAAGAGAAATTAATTACAATAAACCGGTAGCTTTGGAGAACGAATCTTCGACTTCACCCTACGGAAACTTCCACATTTCTTCCTGAAGCTGCAACCGTATCCGAGCCATTGCCACTGCTATTGCAGTCTTAAAAATCCCAATTTTTAACATCTACATGGCTATCTGCCCTAAGCTGAAGGTCTCTTTGATTTTGCAATCATGCCAATGTACTGACATTTGTTCGTGTACGAACACACACTTTACACCAATTTATTAATCAAATATGTTGTCGGTAACACTGAGACGTTGGTGACAATCGAGTGCCCTCCTTGGCGACTACCTGAAATAAACACCTTGGTTATTTCAGACGCTCGAGCCTACCTTGGCGTTGCCCAGAAATGGCACCATTTTGCCTCAGCAGTGAGAACTAATATTCCAAAGCGACGGCGTAAGACGTGTGGAACACTGGATTCAGATCATCAGGGCATCTACCATCATATGATAACAGAGATAAAAACAGTGCACTCATGGTTCGTAGGGTATTCAAACCTTCCACCCCGCAGTCTCGGATGACCCACGGCCGCACGGCCACCCAGACAAGAAAAAGAAAAGTCGAGACTGATTTATCGGACAACTCATGCATGAGTGTCATACAGCGGCAGCGGATGAATGGGAACCCCAACTCTGACGTCAGGTGCTATTTTGTTGCTCTTGGCGACCTTTCTATTGATCTTCTAGGTCATTAGCCGCCTTCATATCGTGTGCGCGCTACCTCAGTCAGCTACGAAGTGTTACGCTCATTCACTCTCAAGTTATAGTAGGTTAGGAGGTTCCAAGGTGTCTTACACGTACGGGTACTAAATCTGACCTTGAAGTACTTGGAACATGCGTGATTCGAGGTTCTCATAGGGGCGATGATGAAGTTACCGGCGTTACCGACGGCGTAACATGGGAGAAGAAATGAATCTACTTGTAACATGATGAACAGGATGCTTTTTGCAATCAATGTATTGTCTAACATATGCAACCCGCGATACATCATTTATGACATACATCAACTCCTACCTGTTTCTGCACCGAGGTGCCAACCGCAGGACGGTTTTTGTCACTGAAATCTCCAGAAACTGTTTCTGTAGGAACCACTTTTACTCTACATCCTCCCCTCTGTGTCGGGAGCCGGAATATCATAGCGGACAGAGTGACTAAACTAAGGACTGGACAGTCCGGGGCTCCAACCCAGAAACGAACAGACTTCTCTCTTCTCTAAAACGTCCAGACCGGCTTTGAGGTCGATGCAAACTCATATTCAATGGGCAGCGGGAGTTTCTTCCTCGGGCAAGGCGGCCGGAGTGTGGATTTGACCACTCACCTCCATCAAGCGAAAGAAGTTAACAATGAATGTAGCTATGCCCCCATTGTTCCTTTACTTAACAATAAGAATACGATCCAAAAGTTCAACCCAATTTAAAGCCTCAAGACTCTCATGTCCCATGCAGGCACTTGCAAGTGGCCGCTTTCCATGTTTCACCACCATCATTCGTAAGCCGTTTCCAAACGCGAGCAAACTATCTACCAATAAGAGTACCTCGAGAAGTATAAATCACCGAAAGTCATTGGGAGGTTCCCCATTTAATATTCATGGTTACACTGAATATTTAATGACACACACGAAACGACGTATCATTATTTTAATTGCAGGATACGGAAACAACGCACCAAAAAAAAAGCGATACACAAATGCGCAAGAAGTGTCTTTTTTTCGGATACGAAAAAGGGAATGAAGCAAAACGTGACGAAGTAGGTGAAGGAAAAACACGGAACGAGAAAATGGCTGAAAACGGAAAGTGAAAAACAATGACAAAAGCATAGGCAAAACTGAAAAATGAGATTGGCAAAACCGACGTTCGGGTCAGTAAAATTCCGCCTCCTTTGTAGAACCTTCCCCCTCAAGTATCTCGACAGAAAGGAAATGCTCATCTCTGACGCCACAAAAACACACGCAGTAAAGCAGATACAATAAGCGGTTAGCTGGCGAGAGACAGATTTAGCAAAACCCCCAACCAACTCCCAGCGACACCAGGAGTAATCACGAGCCATCATCACCAAGGAAACAGATCGGGGATTGGACGGCCGGTAGAATATTATCATCTACAACGGCTGTGGTTACAGCTGGCCACTTTCACTAGTTTATTAGTAATACCCAGTTCTGGAAAGTGCATGCTTTTACTCAACGACAGCCCTAACCCTGTTACCGCTACAGACGGTAAGAAATTTACCAAGCTGTGCCGTAAAAATTACATAAACATTACAAAAGATATCTCTGGATCCAAGACAGGAATCAAAAGCGTTGAAATCCTAATATGTTTATCTCTTAACACACATACGCGCGTGCACACACAAGGTAAAGTTGTGCACACCATTAGGGCATAAAGGGGAGCGGCGGTATAACACCACTCATTCTTAACCTCAACACTAGATGGGGATGAGAGGTCAGCTTCACGCGCCAACCATTTTGCCTCGGGAGAAGAGGCTCAAGTAGCCACTTAACAGGTGGAAGGATGGGACAGACAGTCGATCTGCACGCTTGACAGAAGTAATAAACATCTTACCTCTACTGGGTATCGAGCCACAATTCCAGGAATTTCAGCCCATAGCCTAGTCACTATACAGACTACACTACTGTTCGTACACGTATAACAAAAAAACTAACATTGAAATACCGATAACAGAGGTGGCTGAGGTTCGACACCACTCAAGGGACTGGTGTGGTACAGGTGTTGCGGCCAACCTGTACCAAAGCACACCTACCACTTGTCATAATACAGATTTCGAAATACTCTACACGACAAAGAAAGGACCTAATCAGACTGCTGTGAGAATACTGAAACTGCTTCAATGGTGACGTCAGTTCCCTCATTCAAGAAATCCTACCGCTGGTCTATAACGGCATTCACAAATAATCTGCAACATAGGCACAAATCGCGTCTAACTATAGACCTCTGGAAAGAGAAAAAGCACTAGTAAAAGAAAGTGGTGATCGTGGTGGTGAAGACGGAGAAGAGAAAGCAGACGACTTCACTTAACCAACAGTAATCATACAACGAAGCCAACTGTAAGGAAACGAAGCACAAATTATTTCCGTAAGATATGAGGTTCTCGCGGCGGTGAATATAAAGACGTTTGCTATGATGCGAAGACACTTAGTCTGTTCGAGGTACACCAACGGTTCCGAGGCACCTGCCACTATGCCTCCCCCCCTCCCCCGATCTTATTTTCACGGTCGAGGAACACCCTGCACGCATCGACATTCACGCTAGTAGCAATGCGGCCCGCTACACAGTCGGCCCGCCTATCTCACTGCTTGGTACCTAGCCCGCTTTCGACTCTTGACCACATGGTGACATACAGCACGACACTTCCGTTCTTCTTCCCGCTATAAAACCCCTCTCTGCGACGGACTGCGGTTCGACTTGCAGTGAAGTGCGACGGTGTACTACACGTACAAAAACGACAGGCCCTGACCTGCTCATGATGGGCCACACCGCACTCACATTACGATGCTGTCGTAATATTCCGTTCCTGCCATGATATGCTGCACTGCGATAATTAGCTTAACAATGTTCCCTTCAGTGAGGCGCTTGTCAGAAGCTAACTCCAACACTTGGCCATGTGGTGACTGGATGACATCCATGGTGGTACCACACTTGCGACCTGCAGCGAAGGCTGTCCCAGGCGTTACCACTTTGGAGACGAGGTCCCGAGTAGAGGGTAGCAGACGGACAGTTGTGTGCTGTAGGTTGCGTTACCGTTCCTCTAGTTCACATCCGTGACCCCTTCAGCTACTGCGCCACGCAACTGCAGCACTTGTGAAAATCGGTACTCTCGGCGGCAATGGTCACCCCAGCGCCATTGGTATCTTGGGGGCCGCTTGCTGTGGGCCCAAGGCAACAAAGACGCAGACAGTTGAAAAGTTCGCCGCACGCAAAAACGATAGTGCAAATATGGTGTACGAGGACAAGAACGAGTGCTGCGAGCAGGTCAACAGGGCACGGTGGGTTCCGCTCCCCCACAATTCCGCGGTCAGTCAAAAAGATAAGCTGCCGCTTCGATACTGGTGTGGAATATTTTACAATACGCAAGTTCCTTTCATTACGGATATGAACTTCTAGTATTGCAATTTTCATACGAATTATATTAAAGAGAGGTTAAGGCCACCTCATGACATGCCTATGCCGACACGGAGGGAAGTATAGTTCCACGCCTTCGTAACGCGACATTAGGAGGCGGCGGATGGTCATCACCATGCCACCGACCTGTACGCGCCGAAAAGACCCCGACACACATTGTACAGAAGACTGGGTGGGCCTCGGAGCCGGTCTGGGCGGCATGGAAAATCTCAACCCCGCTGGGATTCGATCCCCGGACCGTTCAGCCGGTAAAAATTCGCTATACCGACTAAGACATCCCAGCCGCTAATACTTACACAGAACACTGGTTAAATGCGTGGTACAATGTGCTAGTGACAAGCAGACAATTAGTGTCAGAAGAACAGAATCAAGAGAGGGTAAAGATCTTGGTGGGATCTGCGAGGACGTTATGCCGTTACGACCCTTCGTAACTGGCATCTACTTTCCAGTTGACATGGCGTAACATCCCAGACGATCCGAACCTTCCTTATTTAAGGTTCTTACGGCAGTAAGTATGAGGTCGGTACCAAAGTTTCCGAAGAAACTGCTGCCTCCATCTTCTTATTATCTCATCATCTTCCTTCCCCTCTCATTTCGAAACTGAAGACGGACGCAGAAAGTTCGTCCGAAACGTGGATAACATAACCCACCGTCACACAGTCTTCTAGCCGAGTGTTCCACACTTCGTGAAGAAAATATGTGCCTTTTTAGGATAACATAGCAGTATAACAGTAAGTAGCTACCAAGCTCAAGCCCGTTATATTGTAATTTAGAGGCGATCTTCCGGTTCAGAAATTCATTTCACGACGTCTAAATACAAATATATCTAAAATCAAAGCAACAGCCATAAGGACTGTGGTGTGAATACGGTAGTATGATAGACGCTACACATAAAACAACCAGCGTGTAACAAGTTAAGGTAACTCGATATCCAGTTGCGAAAATGAGTTGAAGTATTCAAACTGCAACCCGCGTCTCTAATGGATTCATTTTGCTTCAATTTCAAGTAGCTGCTAGAACAACTTATCTGTCCAAATAACTTCACTACGCTGGAGTTCTTTCTACAGCTGACAAATAAACAACAACAACAAATGCCTTATACCGTTTAAATTCGACGATTCTTGGTCACACGAAAGTCTGCCACTGAAATATATTCTAAGCCACTTCAATCCAGTCTTTACATTGCAATACTACCACCTTTACAGCTATGCTTAAGTGTTTCTAAGAGTTTTCTATCAAAATGTTATAGCCATGTCCTATTTATACATGCATAGTACACACCATTCCCATTCAACTCTCTTATCGTCCTTATAACACCCTGTAAAAAACAGAAATTATGAATATCATCACGCGATATCCCTTATTTCCTGTTCCCTTCTCTTGGGTCCAAATTTTGTGTGTGCAAGTTGTTCTCAAACATTCCCATAATGACTGTAGACGATTCTGATGATGGTACATTCCATTTCCAATCACTGACTTCATCAATTGTCTATTATCTTGTGTTAATAAATAACAACACGGAATTAATGCAACACTGCGTTTCGGGGACAGGGTACCTAAAGGTTGAAACTGTGTATAATGCCCAAATAAGTTGGTTTTCATTCCATTTTTATCCTCAGAACGGAGACTGATCCTGTCCCCGAAACGAGGTGCTTTATTCATTTTGTAGCTATTACTTTTCAACACGAGGCGGTGGACAAAGATCACAAAGTAAATTATTCAAAATCCTCAAAACAAATTATTCCCTCAAAGTAAATAAAATTTCACATCTGTATAACGGTAAGTTTTTATTTTAGTTCTCTTAATCTTTACACAGAACAATGAGACATAAAAGCTTCTGGACTGGATAGTTGCGAACGATTTTCTGAACTTAAATTGTCCTTAATCTCATCACGAACATTATCTGTCACATTTTGCAAAATATTTCTTTACAAAAATGCAGATATCTATACAAAAATTAACTTTATAAGTTGTGTTTTGCACCTGATTTTGTATGAGAAATAGACCATGGTGGATAAATGGATCAGACATACAGAATGCTAGGAAAAATAGATTTTCATATGACTATATCGCGGGAAAAATATCGCTTGGGAGGCTTTCCAATATGCTGGAAACAGTATTATAATGCACTTATGCAATTCATCATGAAGATGTGAAATGGACTCAACTGTCTTAGGACACGTTCTAACGGCAGGTGCATGTGAAAGTAACCAGCCTTCAATGTAATGACAAAGTTTTCTGTACCAGACTATACCATCAGCTATTGAGGATGGCTTCGCACACTGCACTTTTATTTTTGGATTATGGATTTTTGTGTTATTTATTCTGCAATACTGTCAATAACAGCCACTCTTTTATCTTGGACATTCCACTATATCTGTAAATATTATAAGGTAATTATCATAAAACATCAACACAACTATGAATTACGTCTTTGAGATGAGTTACATGACTACATGTAGTTTAATGGCCTGAGATTACCACTTAGTGGTCAAAACACGTAGCCATGCAACTCATCTCAAAGACATAATAAATAGTTGTGCTGATGGTGAATGTTAATTACATACAATATATCAGGCTATTCAATGTCAATGGTGGAATGACTGGAGAATGGTGAAAAGGGAAGGATTTGGAAAGAAGTGGTCATGGCCTACTTGAAACAGTGTCCCAACATTTGCCTGTACGGAAGGAAGAAAACCTTGGAAAACCTCAGTCAGGATAGTCAATGTCCCAACCAATACTTGAACCAGCATCTCAGCATCTTTTGAATGCAAGTACAGAACTTTACACTGCACCACCCTGCTAAGTGATATAGCAGTAGAAAAGCACTTGTCTCTTTGAAGACTCAAGTCAACTATACACAAAAATTCAGTTCCAACCTCACAGACAAGACAGTCTGTATCTATGAAAAACCAACCAGGCAATGCTATTTATACAAAAATTGCCATTTACTCTTACGAGTAACAGAGAGCGCATAAATACGCATGGTAGGCAAAGTGCAGGAGCATCTGCATTATTATTGATTCTTCACAATTCTTCGACACAGGGGATGAAATTAGTGAGGAACAAGGTACATTATGTAACAATTTGCTTTGTGTTTATATAGGTCACTTCCTTTCTTAGGACAGTCAGCTCAAGAAGGTTAAGATGTGCTTAAAATCTAACTAAAAAAGGATGTAAAATACAAAATTCCAGTGAGAAACCTGCCATAAAGTGACAAACTGGAACTTAAGATGGGCAATACTAAAACTAAACCTTTGGAGAATGGGCAAAGTGAGGAAAAGTCAGCAACAATTAACTTCACATGTGACAGTTATAAATGGATTTCTATCCTACAGCCAAATCCAGTCTGGCTGTGCTGTAAGCTAAAAACCACACAACCTCCTAACCAGTGACCATTCACCTGGCGGCCATCATGGCTACCTATGCTCTGAGTAATTCTACCTTAGTTATGACAGTTTTTGAACTCAAATAACTACAGAGAAGATGCAATTAAGGAACAGATACACAGATAAACTAACTCAAAAACAAGTAACTGTCCATAGCCATCAGAATCTGAAATTGCCTTTTTCTAGGTGATCATCATTGCCACCTCTACACTGACACGCAAGAGTAGCCACTACACACTGCAGCAAGTCATTAGGGATGGCTTCAATACACTGACAAATTCATTACTCAAGTCAGAGATGCTCACAAGCAGGGCACGTCTCATACACCTCAGTCTTCTGGTAGTCCCACAGGAAAATTCCACTGCTGAAAGACTGCATGATTGGAGAGGGCACTTTATGTCTCCATAATATTAGATTAGTTGCTGTCGAAACACAACTGTGCCCACTCAACAATGTCAGCATTCCTGTAAAGTGCTCAAAGGATGAACTCCAGTGAGCACTTTACAGGAATACTGACATTGCAGGAGTATTAGTTTGTTTCAGATTTAATTGTGGCACTGAAACTGTTTATTAGAACTGGCTATGAAGCCGTTTACTGAAACAAACTCAAATACAGCAGCACACAGTGAAATCTGCAACAGGAAAAATTCCTCACGCTAGGCACAAAGCCTCAGACAAAGTTTAGAACCTTCCAACATCTTCCTAACAGAAATACTTAATACCAATGGATTATACCAGAGACCTAGAAACACATGCACGTACCATCTAGTTTCTTGGTGGCATTTGTTGCTGTGGTAAACAATCAGCTGTTGGTTCACAAGGACTAAATTATAAAAGTAACATACATACCACATTAATGAACAGCATCACCTATACAATTTCATTACAAGGTCCAGATATGAACAAAAATCTTCCCTACAATGACCTTCTTTGACAGATCTGGGTTGTACATTGTGTTTTGTTACTGCTTTAACCTGTCCTTGGGTAAATAATGTAGACTGGGTCAGATGTGGCTTCTTTAATAAACAGGGGTCTCAATTTATTCACCTTTCTACCATGTGATGTGGCTACTAGCCCAAAATAGTTTTATATTTGCCGCAACAGGTTTAGATTATATATAATCTCAAAAATGCAGGGTGAGTTTCCCACAGTGGTGTTTCTGAAGATTCAAATCATCTGGAATGTCACATGTCATTAGTAACTATAGTCAAACCAACCTAACAGAATCCTGCATTTGACTATAACTGTTTTACTTTAATTTCAGTAACTTAAAATATTGTGTGTGCAAAATTTACACACATTTAGCCTTCACTTCAATGTGTGTTTGTGTGCGCATGTATGCACGCGCATGTGAAGAGCCATTAATTACTGGAGATGTGTTTAGCATGGCTACTAAATCAAAAACTGGCACAAAACCTAAGATGTTTTAAATTCAAGAAAAGGTGGACATGGTGAACAGTGTATGCTGCTTAAACGTTTCCTCACAAATAAAATCACTTAGCAGTTTGGCATTTCTGTGCCAAATGAAAATATGAGACACAGCATTTGTCTGTACCTGAAGAGCCAAGCTAAGAAGAAGGGAAAGCAGCAAAATACAGTAGGGTACAATCAGTATTAATGGACTAATTCTTGCAAAAGTAAGGTACCAGCTGCACTTTTAAAAAAAAAAGCTTGTGTTCAAAAATGTGTCAAAATCACTAAAGAAGGTACAATATGAAATGTGGTTTAATGGTGATAAGACATTAATTAATGTGGAATTTATATAGAATAGCATAATAGTAAAGGGAAAGTCAATATCAATTCTCATAAAGAATAGCCAAATAATGTTTTCAGGCTTACCCTTTTGTCCTACATTCCATTCATGAAACATGAACATATGTTTAGTTTCCTCAGCATTTACTACCACCCAAATCTCATTACCACTGACAACCTGCAGTCTTCTTCATAATGTTTTTGCACAATAAATTAGCATCAACAGGACTGACCAAAAGCTGATGTGTACAATTCAGATCAATATGTCCGATTTTCTTAGATGTTCCTAACAGCACCAGTTGAAAAACAATGGAGACACAGCATTTCTTTGTTTCAAACAATTCTGCATAGGAAACATCATGTTTACCTACCCAGAGTACTGTTAACTGTCACTTACATACATTTTAATTAACCTAACTAGTTTCAAGGTATATCAAAGTCAACCTCAGTCCTAATCAAATCATATGCTTTCATAAAGCCTATATAAACAGCTGATACAATGCCCTGTGTACCCTGATTCTACTTAAAGTAACTGATGAATCAGTGATATGCTCTACCAAACTAAACAGGGATCACACCCAGTAATTTTGCATGAATATGAAGTTACCTCCAGACAAACATGTTCACTAAAACGTTGTGTGCAGTTGATAAAAGTTATGTCTCAATAACCACTACAATTAATTTTATAACTCTTCTTATGACAGATCTTCAAAAACTCTCCACACTTTTTTGTGGCAGTCACTGGTACTTGAGTTGGCAAAACTACAAATGATATGGTTTCCATACATGCAACTGGAATAGAGGAGTACAAATGAAGGTATAACGAACGGATACATTATGACTGCATTAGCACATTCACTCACACACATGTTTTTTCACACATGTTAAGTCTCTCAATGGGTTGTTAAATAAAAAATTGCAAACAGTTTGATAATCCCAGGGAAATAATGTTTATCTCTATCATACATTAGTTTTGACACTTCCTCTCGGAGTGAAGTTGCCAGTGCATAATGCTGACAATTCAATTCCATTCAGTGCAGAGGTTATATATGCTATACCTCCATTCCCTATATACCTTGGTGGTATTCTGCTTAATGAAGCACAGAAACAACTACATCTTCACCTTTCAACCTAACTGGTCATTACACATTAACAGTCCGTTACAACACTTTTATTTATTCCGTCTACAATTATACAGCCACTACAAATGTCCTAACCTATAAGAAATGTATACATAAATGTTCATTCATATCACATAACATCTGAATGAAAAACTAATACTCATATTTAACAGTTACACACACCAACACATTACAACCTTCCAGCTTCCTTCAAAAAATCTTAAGTCTAACAAAAAGTAATATAACTTGCCTACAGCTACAAAAAATTCCATTCATACTGATACGGAATGGGAGCCATTTTCTTAGGAGAGCAACACTTACCAATTCTCAATCGTAGATCACGTCTGAAGAGGAATAATCCTCCACATGTATTATCCGCCACTTTATAATCACACACATGTCTTTCTTAGATACATTTCGCTTAATTTCACTTACAAGTCATTTAATTTTGTTTCCGTAACGGTACACTGAATCCATTTCAACAATTGACACGCTGCGCTTCCCAGTTGCGCACTTGTCAATGAAAATGCTTATTGGAGTCATCGAAATATGACCACATTTGGTTCATTTAAGAGCGGAAATGAAGGCGAATACGTTAGGATTGGGTTATGGTCACTTAAACAAACTACGCCGAATGACATACAACCACCGTTCCTTCCCTCACGAAAGTAAATAAGTACACACACATATGCCACACTCCTCTAATAAATCACAGCCACCATCACCATCTATCGACATAAAATGTAACCTTCAAAATATTCAGAGAAGTTGCAATGTGCGGTGGAAAAAACAGACTGCCAAAATTATACTCATCAATTCCGTATTTGAAGGTTCCCAAAATAATCTTCGGAAAACTGTCGAAGAATAGTGCCGTCACGAAAAGAAAGTTAATATGAACATCAGGATTACAATAGTCTGCGAAACATCCACGAGACATACACTTCCTACCGACTGAGCTTTCGATACTGGGTCGACTCGCGAGCTAGACGACATAGGGCACGAACAATGATAGCAATGCTACATAGTAGAATTCCCTCCTGTGTTCATATTACCGACAATAACGGTTCATCCGAAATTACGGTTTCTGGGCCGATACGCAGCTTAGAACTGTAATTTGATTGCTACATTATAACTGGCACTCTTCTGGAATTATTTCACGCATGAGGATGGGAACAGCAGGAGGTCCTATGGCTTCAAAGAAGGCATCAAACTACTTACTGTTCTACGCAGCGTAACTGTCAGGATGAACGGCGATTTCATTCATATCGTGGCGGACGCCTCAATCATGCACAATTCGTTTGTTAATCGAACGATTATAGAAAAAATTAAGCTTTCCAACGTAACTAAGTACACAGCCAAAAGATGATACTGCTAAAAATTGTCATATCCATTTTCAGTCGATTGCAGAACGTCTTAGTTATGCCAATGTCAGTTTAAAATTTTAAATGCACTAAACGTTACCTTTAATCTTCCCTATCAAAGTGCCACAACCGCTATAAGCTTGCACACGTAATTTGATATATTATGATTAAATCAAGATAACAGACTCGTTAACATTATTCATAAACACAACGTTAAAATTTGTAAGGCAATGATGGAAAATACACAGAATATGGGCCAACACGACTTAGTTTAGCTTTACTGCTGCAGACACAAGTCTATTGCCTCCGCTGATCTCGCTATATGAAAGAACCAATATAAGAACCATCGATTATATCCGATACTGAAAAAAGATAGGGGTTGCATTTTCAATTAATATGCAGTTACATTCGTCTAACGACCGATTATAGTGCGTGAAGTATTTTACCATATAAAGATTTGTGATTGTAAAAAAAATCGGGGTGTTATACTGGTCTGTAAAATAGTTTCTTAAAATATGTCAGAGTTCTGAATTGCGTATACCCAAATATCATGATCATACGCATTTTAAAACAGTCGCTTTCTTTAGTATCAATATTTATGATTTGAAGAGTCCTTCTAGGGTACGCACACATTTAAATGTATTTGTAAAACAACATTCAAAGTTTTCATACCCTACAGGCAGACCGAGACGTCCACCCCGGATCTTTGAGAAGCAGGTTGACACCGATAGCAACATATAATTTAACAAATTGCACAGAACAAGCCTTTAGCCTGGTGGAAGAAAAATTTTTATGTTATTCGTTCATTCCTCTCAGACTTTTGACACGTTATGAGTAACAAACCTTTGGATAAAATTATATGAAGTCAACCAGAAGGAAATCCCAGAACCACGCAAATAAAAACCTAACAACGTATGTATTCTATCCAGGTAGACAAACTCGCCATTTCGAAAGCTATTAGATGTATGCCTAACAACGACATATTCTAGGGCTACTCACTTTGGCAGTCTTATTTTACAGTGCTATCACTGACACTGCATATCTAGTACAAGACGGTATATGCAAACCGTTACTTTCAAAAAATGTTTTCGAGAAAGGGCCTAATAAATGATGATAAATACGTAATGTCACAGGAATGTTATTTTACAGAAATGATAATTAGCAGGGAATGTATAAAACCAAACAACGAGCACATAATTGCTATCGGTGCTGCTCAGGGTTTCCACGATAAAGTTTGTAAAAATATCAATTACACCTCTCCAAAGTAAACTGTGTGAACCCCACGTGACCTACGACATTCTTGATTATGGAAGAAGGCTCCATTCATTAAACTACAATACCGGTAAAATTATCTGTGCACACAGTGCGCTCTTTTTATAATTAAACGTGTGTGATCGCAGACAAATAATAAACTGGCCACATGTGATGAACAATTATTTATGATCTAGGGGTCATAAATTGAATATCGCGCTCATTCCCTGTTGGTCCCGTACTGATATCTACTAACTTCTGTAATCAACTGCCTACATACACAACGTACCCTCCTGGAAGATCACGGCTACTAGCATGGATCGACGCTCACGAGCAACATGAATATTGTGCGCATATGAACTAACTCGCGAACGTGCCACTGGATGGATGCTACCTTCACGGATAAGTACCCAAGATGAGTACCCGTGACTGTTTTTCGCGCGTCGTGGATATACACAGTATGAACAAACATGCGATATCAGTTTCCAAACCATTGCTATCGGGAAATTTTAGTTGATACGGATGTCGTTCCGGATGTGAAATAGAAATGGATGGTAGTGCTGTGTGAAGTAATGTTCTGGATCTTTGTAAACACAGTAAACATAAACATACAAGGATGGCTGAAAGACCGGTCGAAGGAACTGAAGACGACAAACGCACTCAGGAAGTAGAGCACATAGGTAGTGACTGATTTAACGGAGCTAAAGATCCTTTGAAAATACACGTTCAATTTTTTATATGCAGAAGTTACACCTGGCGCGTTTAAACAGATAGTATTTTTGTTAAATATGCGTTGAATTCGTGCAACTAAACAGTTCATATCGAATTTTGTTGTTTCCAGTAATTAGTATTGTGGATATGGTTTCAGGGTCGTCAGTTCCTGAATGTGCTGTGTGTTTGCAGACCTGTGTTCATCCTGCACAATTGCCATGTGGCCACATTTTCTGCTTTTTGTGTGTGAAAGGTGTGGCAAATCAGAGCAAGAAATGTGCAATGTGTCGTCAGGAAATTCCAACAGATTATTTTGAAAAGCCTGTTCTAGTAGCACAAAATAATACAGACAAAGACAGTACAGCATTTGATGATGGATATCAGTGGTTTTATGAAGGCAGAAATGGTAAGTATGGAACTGTCAATGTGAATTGGACTTTGAATATCAAACATTTCTCAGATTTTCATGTTTGTATTACTTTTTCTTGTTTTATCCATATAAAAGCTTAAGTGTTTACTGAGTTTGTTATGGTTCCTGAATTATAATCTGTAAGACAAGATTGGCATCGTTGTTGAAATTATGTGTATCTGTGGGCTTGAATGTATGTGTTGAACCAGACACAATATGTAGGGCATAAATGTAGTAAAATGTGCACAAGCTACAGGGGTTGAAAATGGTGCAGGAAGGTTAGACAGTGAATAGTACCCATTTTCACTGAAAGCAGCAAGGAGTCTGAATGGTTGCTGTAGTGTAGTACCCTCAATGAGGCAACAGTTCACAGCTTGTATAACTGGAGTGATTGTAGTGTGAAGTTCTTCTGATGTTATTTGTTCATGATTTATTTAACAAGACTGTAAACAGAGAGTATTTGTGTTAAAGATGTATAGAATCTGTGCACAGACCGTGTAGTGTCAAGCGTAAGGATTGTTAATGAATGTTGAGTTTTAGAGGATGCAATAGAATGTGGTTGTGGCTTAATATGAGGTACAGAGACATTGTTTTATCAGGCAACTTGTATCACTGTTCACTTAGACCACCTTGCACGATAGCAGGTGTCATTACTATTGCTAGTATTCCAGTTTACCCCACATCAGGATCCATACATGTTTGGTAATGTATTGGTGTTAATACAGTGAACCCCATATGGAATGGAACCAGGACAGAGAAGAACTCGCTAGTGCACAACTTTTACAGTTCCAAGGTTCTGGTGTAAGAAATAGTGCAAAACCTCTGCTAATGGATGGTAACTGTCTTATGTGGAAATGGAATGCAAGGACCAGAGTTTAACAATGTTCTCTTCATTTAATTGTGTTCCATATCATTAAAGGAATTTTAAATTCCATTTTCATACTACTCCTTGCCTTCAGGAGAATAGAAGGGTTAAATTATGTAAATAAATATGAAAATCTTATGCATTTAACTGTTTCACATATTACTGCAGAACATGTTATATATGTTTCCAACGCCTATGTAATGACAGATTTTTGCTGTGTTTAGTTTAGGCTGTAATATGGGCCGAGTAATCAATAGTGTCATATTATTAAAACATTCCAGTGAGTCATTGTCTTGGTAATGTTACTGATTAGGAAGTAGACACATTGGTTAAAGGTCTGAGATATTAATGTGTTCCTAGTGTCAACACAAAGGCAGAAATGCCATAAAAAGAAATTTTAAGAAGACGATTAACAAGGTTTAAGAGAGCAAAGCAAATTACTGTACTTTAACCTAATGTTACATAATGCAATAGGTAATATGAGTCCCAGGTAGTATGGATGAAGGAGACAGGATTGTGTGGTCAATATGTGGGACACATAGCTCAAACATTAATAAACATTATTCTTCTCCGCTTGGCATAATTAAACAGATACCTACCCTGTCCATCCGTAGTAGATTATGCAGCTGTCTTAGCGGGATTTAAGATAGTATATTCTTAGTTGGTAAGGTGCCTGAAGCAGTTGGCTGTACCATTTCTTTTAGTAATTTTATAAAGTGTATATTTTTATTGTTTATTTGTTTTTTAAATTTACTGCATGACTTATGAATTCCTGTCCCCTAGGTTGGTGGCTGTATGATGAACGCACAAATATGGATCTCGAGGAAATGTTTAAACTTGGAGTGTCGAGTTGTGAGATGCTTATATGTGGGACTCTGTATGTGATTGACTTTAAAGAATATCAGCAATACAGAAAAAGTGACCCTACAAAAAAGCGAAGAATCAAACGTGATCTTAAGACAGCTGAAAGAAAAGGAATTGCTGGGCTGCGATGAAAAAGAGTAGAAATGCCAACATTTGTGCTTGAGCATAGATTTAGTAAGAACTGCTGGGAAGGGCCAAAAAATTTTAAAACACCAAATACCAATATCTTCATCCTACAATGTATCCAGATCTTAACACTCTTTAAATATCGTGCGTAAAATGTTATATCTCATCTCCATTCCCAAACAATGGTTTAAACTATCTGGTTCTGTAATGAGAACCTTTATTTTGAGGATTCAGGTCTTCTGGCTTGTTATGCTGAGTGGCACGGTTATTGATTGTTGATGTTTTGGAGGAACATAGCATCTTGGTGTACAAGGATTGAGTCCTAGGATTTCTCAGCCTCTGAATATGAGATGGCATGTTCTTTTGGAACATCAGGAATCAGTAACCCTGCTATTTACCGTAACCACCCAGAAGACCCAAATCCTTAGCATAAAAGCCATGGAAATCTTGAATGCCATGTTGTTGAGCCCTTTGCACTTGTAGGATATTACATGGCATAGTTTGGTAGTTGGTTACCAGTGTTTCAGGACCATCTGTTGGTCCCACTTTCAAGGGTCAAGCACTCAAGCAAGAGCAATGCAGACAGGTGGATGTGTTCTTGTATAGCAGATGGTGTGGGCTGTGATTAGTTGTCAGGGTAAGTGGGGGGGGGGGGGGGGGGGGGGGTGTTAGGGGTCAAAGACGTGCCCCAGGGGGTTGGGGGGGAAATAAAAAGGGGAGGGGGGAAGGGGAAACCCACAA
>Ga0123354_10006070_pt1 | contig 17826 bp, 7 predicted proteins | sample TergutLab28metaG_2_FD_97872 | JGI IMG/M metagenome (GOLD analysis project Ga0123354, IMG submission 97872) | Labiotermes labralis P4 segment gut microbial communities from Petit-Saut dam, French Guiana - Lab288 P4 | ecosystem: Host-associated > Arthropoda: Insects > Digestive system > Gut ...
ATTGTATTCCCATTTTTTCTCAAGTATTTGGCGAATGCAGAATATATGATCAATAGTCGACCTGTTGCGTCGAAAGCCACATTGATGATCCCCGGTAATTTCCTTCGCATATGGAATTAATCTTGAGAGCAGTATGTTGGATAAAATGTTGTAAGTGGTTGGTAAAAGTTATATGCCCCTACAATTATTACAATCTGTTTTATCACCCTTCTTATGAATAGGTACTATGATCGACTCCTTCTACTCTTCAGGCAGTTTCTCCTTCTTCCAAATAAAAATAACAAGTTTATGAATCTCCAAGTAAATTGTTCTACCCCCTGCTTTAATCAGTTCTGCTGGTATTTGGTCAATATCTGGCGATTTGACTCTTTTTAGCTTGTCGATAGCCTGCTCAAACTCAGAGGCACTTGGCTCAGGTACTAGTGGTTCTGCTGTGTGTATTTCTGCCTGCCCAACATCCTTAACCCATGTACGTTGAATAGCTGGGAGAAATAGTTCCTCCACCTAGCTACAATACCGTGGGAGTCTGTAACCAAGTCGCCTTTCTTATCCTTTACTATATTACATCTAGGCTGGTACCCCATCTTAAAGTCACTGATGCCCCTATAAAAGTCCCTAGTGTTTTGGACCTTATTGTTAGTTTCAAATTCCTCAATTTTAGTTCTCAGATATGCCTTCTTTTTGTTCCTGAAATGCCTGCTAACTTCACGCCTTACCTTGTTCAAATTATCTACATTGCTTTGGCTTGGATCCTGTACCCACTGCATTTTAGCCCACTTCCTTTGATCCAGAACACCTAAACATTCTTCATCAAACCAGGGTTTATTCTGCTTAAATTTATCCAAACCCAGACTCTCTTTCGCTGAAGTTTGTATATTCTCTTTAATGTTTTCCCAAGTCCTATTTACGTCATCGTCATCGTCGGAGTTCTCCAAAGCTACAAACCTGTTTTTAATTTCAATCTGATACTGTTCCCTAACCTCTGGCTCATTTAGCTTCCTCAAATTGAATCTTTGCCTATCAAACCTCTGTGCGGCCTGTTTACGCACTGCTAATCTTTCCCTAAGACCTACAATTCCAAGTAAAATCTACACATTTTGTGTGATACGTACATTATGTTGCAGTTATTAAATTCTTTATTTACAAGCGTAATTGGTAAACGAGTAACGTTTAAACAAGGCAGGTGTAAAAAATACGAGATATGCTTATTATCTTAATTCGGATGACTTGTTTATTTCGAGAATGTAATATGCGACTTTTTTAATATTAAATTTTTTCCGTCATAGTGCTTTGGAAGTCTTCACTGTTTTCGTCACACCGTAAAAGGTAATTTATGGCATCTCTTTCATCTAAGGATACTTAAAATTTACAAAATAAAAACTGTAAAAAAGAGTTGCGTTCCTACCGTTGAGTTCTCAACTACAACAAGTGCATCTTATGTTTATTGGGCCGGCAATCATCTTAATAGTGGAATAAAGAGAGACCAACTTGATGTCACTTGCTTTTTTATTTCATTATTTGATGCTCTACATGTTTCGGATGTATTAACATCCGAAACATGTTGAGCATCAAATAATGAAATAAGAAGGCAAGTGACACCAAGTTGGTCTCTCTTTATTCCACTACAACAAGTACAGTTTGTACCGTACATATTACATGCACAGGCACACGTTTATTTTTTTCGAAATAACTTAAAAAACATTTTATATGTTATGAAATACAAAACTCTAGATATTTTAATTAAGAATACAGCGCCAATCTGGTTTAAAAAATTTAACAAAAACGTCTTCGTTCTGGAAGCTTCTCAGCATGCTATTCTACACCATGAATAATTACATTGAATTCTAATTAATTTAGAGTATAATAATCTTTATCCCATAAAATTCCCATATGATTATTGATCTTGTAATTTGAATGTTTTGTGTGCAATAGATGGAACTAAAGGAAGGTTCCGTATGTTCTCTGCGTTGTAAGAACAAAATATTTTTGCTTGTTGTTCAATCACTCCTGCCTCTCTTATGCTACTTCATAAAAAAAAGTGATGCACTTTTCAAATAAACTTCCCCTCATTCTCCTGACTACAACTCTTGTTGTATTTGAGACCCAAGACACATATAAATAAAACACGTACATTTTTCTTTGAATTTTCCATTCGAATTTATGAAGTTATTGTCTAACTCTAGGTTATATTATTTGTAAATATCTGTATTGTGCAACCTTCTGACAAAAATAAATCGCTGATCATTTTTCTATTTGGTGAATCTTATGAAACGCACAGACGTATTAATTGCTTCATGCCGCTACCATTACACACTGGAAAGTTAAAGCAGCTAGCTGTTTGTTTAGGAAGAGCAAGTTTGTGATATTTATGTGAGCAACCTTTTCAATAAAACTATTCTTTCTTTCAAAAAAACTAAAACATGTTTTCCCATTCTCCTGTCACTACTTCACTCTTCGAAATTTGAAGTCTGCAAAACTTATTATGCTGATGATGTTGTCCCCTGCTTTTGTATGTATGGGATATGACTGACACTATTACATTGGCAACACAAACGCATGTAATTTCATTTCATTTGTAAGGAAAGTGCGTGAAGGGTTTTGTAGACTGTAATGTGTTTACCGTACATGGGGGACTATAATTTTAGGATACGAAAAGAAAAATACACTCTCTCAAATGTGCACTTATTAATGTGTACTTGTATTTGATAATTAAAGTGATTTATTTAAATAAGTCCGCATACCGTACACAAAATTTGCGATTTGAAAACTGATTTTAGAAGCGCTGTGCTTTAGCTACTCATTCGAAATTAGGTGCCCCGCAGTTTTATTATTCATACCCTAAAATTATCCAGATATTTTATTCTTAGATGAGAGTATTTCTTCAAATACTATAAATGTCATCGGATTAAGTAATTCCTTTCGTATTACGATATTCACCCTGTTTTCCAATTCGTCCTTTTAATATAATCCTTTTTGTCATTTAAGAAATTCAGATTCATTTACAAAGAACGTAAGCACTCTTATATCCCTTTCACTGTCAGTTCCCTTCTGGTTTTCCCACTAGCGTTCCTTATATATTTCTCATCTTTATGATGCGCTCTATTTGCCCCTACCAGCTCATTCTGTTTTCACGTATATGAACTGTGATCTGCAAAGAGCTTCAGATTCTGAAGTTAATTAAAATGCCACAAGCAACAATCTGTTCATTGTGTGGTTTTACTGGCAGGCAAATGAGAAGAGCGAAAGGTGGAAATAGACAAGTCGTGAGCCGTGAATAGACATCGCATGTGAATTCAGAGACACAGATGTGGAAGTACAGTAATATACCATAATAATACTTGGTGTGTGGAAGGCCAGCAAAACATTCTGAATGCTCGCTCTTGCAGTTGTTTAGTGCTTGAGACTACAAGCGAACATTGTGCCTAGAGACACTTCTCACTGGTTTGTTATACAGATGAAATACAGATTGTGAAAGTTATTGAAGTTTCTACAATATTAAAAAAAAAAGACTTTCAGCAAGAAATATTCAATTCAGATCTATTGCTATAGGGATGTCGATATACACGTGTATTGGGGGGGGGGGTAAAAACACCTGTAAGAAAGTGTTAAGTTCTTTAATGAAGAGTTCGGAGGAGACAATAATATAAATATTCTAAAGGGATATATTCGTTACGTATTATACAGTGCGTTCGGAAATTCGCTGTGCACTTACACTACGGTAGAGTCCACTTGAACTGTGATAGCAGATCTGCAGAAAGTGTTAGCGAATAAAATTAAACGCGTTCGGCCTGTATAGACGCTCGTGGACATCACTTCAAATAACTGTTATAGGTGCACAGTGTCTTTCCGAACTTCACCTCCCGTGCGTCACCGTGTGCCATCACATGTCAACTGGACTCTATCGTAGCCTAATTGCACAGCGAATTTTCGAACGTACGGTATAAACATGAAGCGCTTTATACGATAAATGTGCACTCATACGTTTCATGAAAAACCACATTGTATCAATTGACACGGAGTCAAATGCGCAGGATCTGACAACACGTTCATATCTGTTCATTACTTAAACACTCTCTGGATACGAGCCACGTCAAAACGGGGTAGGCCTTGAAAGCTTTAGTTCTCACTTAACCTTTGTTTGCTTCCGTTTCAGATTACAGTTTTAATTTTCGCACCTTCAAAAAGCTATATATAACAAAACAAAGCATTTAAATACAAACTTTGTTCCATAAGTGTAAAGGAATTTAAAAATACAGCAGAACATGTCATCAGATTATTGGCATTAAGGTAAAATAAAATAAAATAAAATAAAGACCAAAATGAAGTAATTTTTATTTTTTAAGTGCACGTAATTGTTTTTGGTTTTGAAAATTGCATATCACCTACACACAAAAAGTAATATTACTTTTATGTACTGACAGTTCTAAATGTTCAATTGTTAGTCAAGCCGTCCCCTCAATTAGCAGCCAAATGTAGGAGGAATATTATGATATCAACAACAGGCCGCATATAGAGTAAACATAACCACAATTTTACATAATTATTTAGAATCTTACATAAAAGTGCGTAGCGGACATTTTCAATGTCTGCAAAATATAGTAGAATTAACCTATTTAATCGTGACTTTCAGCTAAATGAAAAGTTACATGTAGTTTCTTCCCCACAGAGAACACAGTCTGTATCCATCATGAAGACCAAACTTTCCATGTTGTTTTCTATACTAATAGTGCCTCGTGTGATAATCTTAGGAATAAGTAAATACTTTCTTTGAGCAAAGTGAAAAAGTTTCTTAATATTTCAGTTTGCATATGGTTATTACTAGGCTTTTAGAAATTTTAAGTTTTCAGGAAATCAAACAAGATGTGGCAGTTCTTCCCCTTCTCAAACGAAGAGTGTCCCTTTCGAAAAATGTTTGAGATTCAAAACAAAGAATTAACGGATTTACGAGAGAAATCCCAGAATATGATTTAGACTTTTAAAAGCCATACGTTTGAATTTGACTTAAGTGTGTCTTAGTGCTCTGCTTTACTTAATTTTAAGAGTTCCGGAACGATTCCGTATCGAATTGGTAGCTAGGTCTGTGTGTTGTATGAATAGCCTCAGAGAGGATTTCCAAGAATTTTCACTTTGATAATTTTGTGTATCGTTATCAGCTGCGGTCCGCGCACCACCATTTCAGTAACGCTATATAGGATTTCGGTTTCTTATTAACATTTCCACGACCAATGGTTGCCAAGTTTGCAAACATACTGGAATATATATCGAAACGTATACTAGTATAAATAAAGGTATTTTTTATAGCTAGAGGCTGTAGACATGGCAGCGATTGTAACGAGGTTATGGCTTGAGAATTGCCGATATTGAAGTTGAACTGTGTCTATATTCCCATCGATTTTGGTGCCTACATTATTTGTTTGAGTGTGAAGGGAGAGCAATGATAATTTGTGCTACCTTCTGCTTCTTTACATCTACGCGTATTTACGTGGAGACTTTAGTGGTAGTGATAATATGTGATAGAATTATTAAATGAACGTAGATAACTATAGGTGCTGAGGAAAAGAACATGGCGAAAACCCCTGTCAGGATATGCAGTCCCGGATATCTCTTAGTTGCAAAACAGGTGTGACAGTCCCAAGCAAATCGCCTTTTTTTTAAAAATAGAAATAACACCTTCTGCCTGTTAAGAGAAATTACGGCAAACAACTTGGTATGAACAGACTATTGAAAAACCTCGTAATGACCCTCCCCAAACTGTATGTTGCTGAAAGCCTGGCCTTCAATTTTCGGTGACGACAGAGAACTCTTTCTTTGCCACAACGTCTGCGCTAGCTCAGAATCCAGTTCCGTGCTTGTCGAATGTTTGTTCCGACGATAGAGCCGTAAAGTTTACAAAGGTCACACTTAATAAAAATTTTATATATGTTTTCAGAAAATAGTCTACTAAGAAAGCATGTGGATACATATTTTGCATGAAATGCTTAATGTTTGTGCTTTGTTATCAGCCGTTTTTTAAACTTCGAGAGGGACATGTATTTAAATTTTTATAATATGATCCCAGCAACCTCTTCTTTTTTTTTGGTTTAGATACTCTATATTGCGCAATTTTTACCTCTGTGATATATTACATGTTTTTATTTTTAAATATGATGTTTAGAGCGTAGCTCATTATTCACAGAGTTCAAGTTTATGAAACATTTAACACAAGTTCATATTTATGCACAAGCAGGTATAGTTCCTTCATTAACTTGTTTGCAGAAGATTCCAATACAAAAATATTTCGAGCTAACTGTTCATCCTCAGAGAAATATCATAGACATAACACAACTGATTACTGTGGATTTTGCAGTCATGTATTTACACGAATTAAGATGTATGTTTAAAAGGCCTGTAAATTTAAAATTAGGCCAGGGTTTAAAAACTTACTGTTAGAATGTAATTACCTAATATTTGATTCTTTCTGGCAATTTGAAATCGGAGAAATAAACATACCTCACTTCTGTAACTCCTGGACGGACCAGTCTACATAAGGGCATGTCCACCGTTTGAGACGGAGGGAACTGGCTTGCTTTGAAGCGACGGCATCCGATCATTCATTGAAGCAGCATTGTACCGTAGAAATATGCAGTCCTCAGCCACACTGTTTCAAAAACTTCTAAAATTCTCAATATACTCTACATTTTCATGTCTTAAGTACTGGCAGTCTTGTTAGACCAGATTGCTGTCGTGTAATGCAAAGAGTGAGTTACATCACTGTTCCACTCGCCGGTGGATTTAAGTGCATAGACCCGGATTCTGTCAGGCCTAATATCCGTAACGACCGGCTACAGGATCAGTGCCTGGTGGAGCAGTGTTGTCAGCCCACAGCACAGTGATCATACGGTCTGTCGGATGGGAGGGGTTTGCAGGTCGCGCTTGGATGCTCTCGGAACTGGGATGACACGATTCATCATAGCTTTAATTGCTGAGCCTGTATTTTTGCTCCTTCTTTTCCTCATGGAGAATGAAATACGCGCCGTTGCTTTGTTCATTTTTATGTCAGTGCAGAAACTGAATTAACGTAAATGTAATTCACGCAAGAGAAGCATGCATTTAATTGCATTTGAGGAGAGGAGAAACTTTTTTTCGGCACAGATATTTTAGTGACAAAGATTAATCCGAAGCAGCAGGACTAGTTATGGAAGTTTTATACAACAGGCTAATAAGATGCCACACAAGGAGGAAAAAAAAAAGAAGTGCGCAAGATGTACGGAAAAAATGGTTTTAGTGTCTCCAGTGTACTCTGCACCGTCATGAGCAAGAATGAAATTTAGCTACTATGAAACTGTCTCGGACATACCAGTTGCAAATTTAAAGTTACAATTTACAATTCCATGCCTTATGGCACCTGATAACCGTTGTTTCTGAACGGAATTTCCGAACGGTGCTGGAAAGTTCTTGTTTAGAATATCGAGCTGGACACGGATGGTCTTGACTGGAGATGCAGCTTCATTTATTATGTCCAAGCAGGTGGAAATAGCACATCAAATTCATTATTCATTATAATCCTATCATTTGTTTCTTATACTGTGTTATTGGAAATGGCAAACTACGAGTAATTAAAGGTAATATAAGGGCAATTATGAATGTATATATGTATTATATTTTGGGGACCGCGGTGGCACAGTGGTTAAGGTGCTGTGCTACAAATCTGAAGGTCGCTAGTTCGATTCCAAATGGTGTCATTGGAATTTTTTATTGACATAATCATTCCGATCGCACTATGGCCCTCAGGTAGACTCAATCTCTAACAAAAAATGAGTACTAGGAGCATTTCCTGGAGGTAAGAGCGGCCGGTGCCTAAGGCTGACAAACATACCATCATCCCGTGCCGTTGTCATGTAATCTGGGAACCTTAACTTCCTGGAACCCTCTGGGCCACCCAAGTCCTGTAACGGGACTGCTTTACCTTACCTTTTATATGTATTATATTTGATTACATTGATATTTGTTTATTACAGAGGTACAAGCTAACTGTGTTATTCTTGGAAAGATCGAAATTACTATGAAACTTTACGTTTAGCTTTGTGAAAGAATGTAATGGGAAAGAGGCTTCTTAAAGAAGAACAATTTTTTTGTTCGTAATAGCCTACGATCATTCTATTCTCACTTCCCTTTTCATGCGAGATGTTACATACTACAGCGTGCACTATTACCATGCTGAAATAAGCACAAGGTTTTATATTGATTACACAAATTTTTCTTACGTTTGGTGTCGAAGAAGGAGAGATGAAAATAGGTTATAGAGCGTAGGAATCTAGTTTAACTGTTAAAGGTAAAGCAGTCCCGTTAGAGGTCCGGAGGGGCCCAGAGGGTTCCAGGAAATTAAGGTTCCCAGATTTCGTGACAACGGCACAGGATGGTGGTAGGTTGTCAGCCTTACGTACCGGCTACCTTTACGCCCAGAAAATACTACTGGTACGCATTTCTGTTAGAAGCTGAGTCGATCCAAGGGCCAAAGTGCGATCGGAAGGATTCTTATGTAAATGAAAAATCCACTGATACCAGCTGGAATCGAACCAGCGACCTTCCGATTTGTAACACAGAACTTTAACCACTGTGCTACCGCGGTCCGCAGTCAAACTGTTGGGTGACGTAATACAAGGAAATAATCTTGATTCTCTAAGATTGGCCGCCGTCTTGATTTTGCATAAAAGATTCCAGTAAAAAGTTGTAAGATCCTAACACACAGTTTGTAGAAATAAAGTGCTTTAATATAAAAAAAATATATATTTATTATATTAAAAATATTACAAGGAATTGGGTCCTGCAGGAAGAAAATATTCTGCGTGTGACAGATTTTATACAAACAGTTTTCTCTAATTAGAGGTAGCCGTTGTCATTATGGTCTTGATGAAGACTAAATTCCTGAAGGACAGGAAAGTATCTACAGCTTTGAAAGAGGTATTATTCTGGATGAACTGAATTTGAAATTATTCAGTATTTTTTCTCTCAGTGTCTTTGTGTTTGAAGTCATTTTTCTTAAAAATGGCTCTAAATTCTGGCCTGTATTTCAAGCTCTTCAGCATTGGTCTCATAAAAACATATTCATAAAATACTAAGACTCTTCCAGAAATTAGACATGTAAATTTTATGGCAAATGAAATTAGCTTGTACCTATCCAAATTACTGAAAAGCAAACTAAAGATTCCTGGGCTATAGGATGCAATTCTCTTTGAGTTTTTTGTCTGAAACTTGTTGTTCTCCTTCAGAAAACTTAAGAGAAGAATGTTGCATGCAGAATTATTTCACGCTATACTAAATCATATTTTAAAAACCGTTGATATATTTGAAATTCGAATGGCAATATTGCAGTTAGTTAAACGGGAAGTTGCGTGTTAAACAAAAAGGATTCTTATATAGGAAGAGATCTTTGTTTTCCGTACCAACAGCGGGAGGCTCCGTGGGTTACTTTTCTATTATTCTGCTACATAATATACACAGAGCAAAGTGGACTCAACTTGAAACTGGTCATTCTCCTCTCTCTAGTATCGAGGTTATGAAAGGTGATTAAAATGCTTAATGAAGCTTCACTTTACAAATATTTTAAGGACTAGTTTATCTTAGGGGTTGAATTTAAATTTAGAAATGTTATTCTTTCAACTGAAACCACAGGACACCCAATGCCTATATGTTGTGAAATCTATTATAAAATTTTATCAACTGTAGCTGTTTTAAACTGGTCATGTATATTCTCTGAAGATGACATAATTGTGCCGAAACATGTCGCAGTGAGGCCTGTATTTTTATATGTATATAATATTATGCATTTAGTTGGTTGTCGTAAACGAATATATCAGGGGTGTCCTCTCCGGATTTTCTACGTGTGCGGTGCACACCGTATGTAAATTCACCCCCAATATGTGTTTTTAAAAGCATGATTTATTTGCCCGAACGTGCTGTTACCTCCATGTTGTTCCATAGTGTTGCTGCTCAAATTCTGATCATCTGCACTCGAGGAGTTAGCTTTGCTGGACCTTCTCAGCACGCCGCATGGTACTGTTAAAGGTGACAGGCGTGCTGTCTCTTTGAAACACAGCTGGACCAGTTTCCAAGATTATTGTAGGAGGTACTGAGTGTTGCGCCACGAAGCTTTTAGGGAGTCGTTATCTTTGCAATATTTCATACTGAATTTTACATCATACTCGTATTTAGATAATATGCTGTATCCCTTCTTCATTCTAAAGTGTTTTAAGACCGATTAAAATGGCCGAAAATATATTTATTAAAGAACCATTAGATAAACCATTTGCTGTGAACCCGATAAACTGTAAATTAAGAAGAGTGAATAAAGTTCGACCCGCTTCACTTTTGTCCAATGTAATAGCGCAACATAAAACTATGGCAGAACGATACACAGAAATTTTTCCACCTCTCAGTTTGATCAGTTTGACTGGTTAGCAGAACGTGAAACAAAAAATAAACTTTATTTTTGGGGCTGTTTACTTTTTTTCTAAAGAACATGACATGCAGAATACACAGGACGTTTTGGATTTATATCATTTGTCAAGTGAGCAGCAAAAACACTCAAAATCCCAAACTCATATGCCCTGTTATCTAGCGTTAAAATTATTTGGAAAACAACAAAACGTTGACTTGCTCCTCAACGCTGAACGCAGAAACGACGTCAAACCACCACGATGAACAAGTGAAGAAGAACAGAGTAATATCACGTCGGCTTATTGCTGCTGTGTGCTCTTTAGCTAAATAAATTTTTCCACTCCGGGGCCATGACGGGTCGTTCATATTTTTAAACGATAAACATTTCTTGGAGTTTCTTAGTGTGTTGAAAAATAATGGCCCGCTTCTTGGAAATTATCAGAATTCAGCCAAAGTTATTTAATTTCAAATAAAAGCCTGTCTTTATTTCATGAAATTTGTTATTCCAAAAATCAATAATTCAAAAAAAGAAACATTTAATACAGATAATTACTATTTATTTATGCTACTGGATTCTTTATATAGTCTTTCTGTTAACGAGTAACCAAACCTACGTTTGTTGACTGTGGTAAAGTGGAATTTGTAGAGTACAAATTTAACAAGTCAGCCAATGTACGTGTAACATAATATTGCGACCATTGTTGCAATGGAAAAAAATGACTATTACACAACCTTAGTGTGTGTATTTGTATCCTTTGGTACCCAGCATGAAATGGGCTTGCGCAATGTTGTCGTCTGTGACCTGCTCTTCTCTGCAATAGTTTTCAACAGTATCTCATAAAGGCACGATTTTCGACAAAAAGAAATAACTTATTGAATATAAAATGTATATTTCGAATTTCTCTACAACATTTGTCTGAAACATTCTTCATTCTAAGAAGGGATTAGCGAAATATGATTAGAATGTGTTAGGATCTTCAGGTAAAGTGCACATTATACTTGCCATATTTTAATGAAACTTGAATTTTCCGGACAGATTTTCCAAAAACATTCAATTATCAAATCTCATGAAAAACCTTCCAGTGGGAGCCGAGTCGTTCCTTGCGGACGGACGGACGGACTGACAGACATGACAAAGCTAATAGTCGCTTTTGGCAATTTTGCGAACTCGCCTAAAATTTCTAACAAAATTAACCTAATGTTAACAGACAGCAAACTCTTGTTTTTTACTCAGGATCTGTCACTGGAATATATTATCATCACAGAATGTCGTGGAAAAAAAGGGCAGGTGTGAGAAAGCCATATTTTTTATCCTGAGTAAAGTAGCATATAGCAGCAAAAAAAAAAGACAGAACGTCAGTTTTCTTATATTACTCCACGCAAAGTAATTCGCAAGTGTGTAGGACCACTTTGGCGCAAGATGTTTGCGTAGGATCTGCAGGGTTTTGCATGGTAACCTTCAATGTCAACCGGCAAATCGAATGGCCTCTATGAAATTCTGAACTTACAATGTTTGAATTCCCATTGTAGGCTTAGGTACAGGAAATTGTTCATCCAAAATTTCTTGATAATATTACAAACCCTTAAGTCATTTCTTGAACACTCTGTATACAACAAGTTTATGAATCATACTTTACTGAAGGAAAAATTGCCTTAAACATTACATAAAATCAGCATTTAATGAAGCATTGTTCTATTTTAACGTGATCTGTCCTTGCGACGGACGTCTTAACAAAGAAACGTTTGGCACATTCTTATATATTTCACTCATGTTCAGCAATATTATTTCCATTTCCGTTCCTATCTGCGAGTCGTTCGTAAGTGGAAAATAGTTAATGGTAAATAAATGATGCAAGTTATGTATTTCTTAGTTCTTGTGCAACGGCTTGTGTTATGGCAGTACCTTACAGAATACAATGTCGCTGTACCGTCGTTAGCCTAGTGTAAATATGGTTGCATATTGCGTTTCACGGAGACGGAAAATCAATTTGCGCCTCAGGTGTTACAACAGTACTTAAGTCTCTAAGTTCGGTACAGGTACGATCTCAAATTTTTATTCATAGTTTTCCAGCTAAGTATTTTAAAAATTTTTAAGGTATTTCTTTCATCCTATACTAGCAATCCATTCAGTGCACTTAATGTCGTTCATAGAGAATAACCCATCAGAATGCTTGGTTTGTATTTATCATCGCAGTGCTGTGTAATTTGGTCGGCTGAACCAAATTTAACGTAACTGTCATAAGTGGGGTCCATCCAACTCTTGCTGAAATGGTTTAGGGCCCCATACACCATAAGGTAAACTGTGTAGTTTGACTACGTAAAGGAACTGCACGAAAAAATGAAAGGAATGTTCTCTGGCACAACACGTGTTTGCCATCAGGGTTTTCAGGTTTTTGTCAATTCTTTGCGACTTCCTGTGCGTGTGACTATGATGGATTAAAACAAGGCTGTTGTTTGTTATTTTCTAGCCACGTCGGCCATAATGTTATCAGAAAAGAAGAACAGAAAGCGTAAAATGTGGAGTAAGAAGTGGTATTTGAAAAGGAATATATCATGCGATGCTCATCTGATGAATGAATTGCTAGAAACGGATGTGCCTTGAGATGATGCCATCTTGGTGTAAGCAGGTAAACTGAGGAGACTGTGGGATTCCCTGCGTGAAATGTGTAGTTCTCTGTGTGAAAGACGACTGGAAAGGACAGTTCTGAGGTCTGCGCTATTACCTGTCAAAACTGTGCAGTTTACTCAGTTTTTCCGACAGGTATGACGGCACACAGTAAAATCGGTCAGTTTAACTGAGAGTGTATAGCGCCCTTTATAGGCATTTTTTCCTCTGGGCTAAATAGGTGGGTGTGAATCTGACCCCTGCACTTCACGTGGTATCTCGGTTGGGAATGACAGAATTTCTATGGAATTTCCACCTAAATGCCTTCATAATTTTCACAGGGATATCTTCATCTACTTATGTCATCTACATCTGCAGGCGTCCTGTCATAACTTAACAGAGCAATCGTCAAACTGGGCTTTAGTAAAATCTGAGTTCTAATGGATCGAAAGTAAACTTTAGACTCTACTCCGGATGTTCATGATACGGGGACAGACTTTACATTCCTATCGTGGTAGACGTTTCGTTAAGATTGGCAGGGTGCTACCAGACAACTGAAATTAGAGGAAAACGGAAGAGAAGTGTTTTCTCTGCTCCTTTCAGTGAAAGTGTAATGAGGTGCGGTGTAACCGCTGTTTGCTTGTTACCTTGCATGATGCAGCCTTTCTCAGTGCAGAAAGCTTCAGGCCATGTAAAAAAGATTCGTCGTGCCATGTGATTTCCAGAAACTGTGTTCTCGCCACTACTTCTTTTATCATAAGAGAGAGAATATATGATTCTCTGAGAAAGGTCAGTGATGCGGTCTTATCTTCGTATGATCTAAATTATAGAATGCAATCCTTTGATGTAACTTACACTGATATCTGACCTGCTCGTTGTTCATAATACTTACTAACTCCATGGTGCAGAGTCCTTCTTGAGAAGCTAACTTGTTTGCAGCTAGTCAAGAAATTCCCCGCATTTCACGGAACCCGAAGGATCATTACCGCACTCACAAGCGTCCACCACCTATCCCTATCCTGGGCCAGCCCAATCCAGTCCATATACCCACATCCCAACTCCTGGAGATCCATCGTATTATCCACTCATCTACGCCTAGGTCTCCCCAGTGGTCTCTTTCCCTCCGGTTTAAAAAGATATGTCTGAGGGTTTGTAGTAAACAAATTTTACATTATTCATGGGCATAATTTATCACCTAAAGGAAATGATTTTTTTTCTATACGGGAAGCGTCTGGAAATCATATATTCGAGGTCCGTTATTGTAAACAGCATAAACGTATTTTTACTACAGGAATTCTGGCGTAGCACTTGCGTCAGCCTATTTATATTTAGGTCGACAATAACAAGTCTATTAACACCAGATACGTTGAAGTCAAATAGCTAGAAGGACATTATGCATTACGAGCAGTAACAATGCAGTATTATTTGAAGGAAAAAGCAAGAGACAAATTTTGTGAGAATTATAGACGGCCATGGCTTCATGTAACTCCTGTTTAATTTGGGTCTGTGACAGCTAAGAGGTGGTAATAAATTGCTTGATTTCCTCTAGTGATATTCCTTCAGCTTCAGTGTCTTTAACAAACATAATGCTAATCCATACTCCTATTTTATTGTAGTATCGACGAGGAAGAATTGCCGAGTTTTTCTTAAAAATAAATAAAATTAATAGTTAAAAATAAATGACTAAATAAATAATGTATGCATTTACTCTAAACATTAACACAAATGAAATCAAATTATTTAGATTTATTTAAACGTGGGAACATGTTTTTGCAATGTATTAGTTTGTTAGGTAATTTGCTTCTAATTTTCCGAAACGTATGTGAGACAAAACCGTAATTTTATGACTACTTGAGAATCGATTGATGCATCTCTCTCGGGCAACGACCTATTTGTACATAGCTGTGATGGCAGTCTTTGTATTAACACATTCACATGATCAGAATCGCGGAGGGTGTTTACATCTTGTGATTTACCCAAACAAATAAAGAGCGTAGTATTCAAGAGTTTATATTTGTCTGGATTTAGACGTCCTTTAATTTTAATGGTTATTTGCGCCCACTTAAAGACCTAAACTTTGAATTACGTAATAATGAGAGTTATAAATATTAAGATATGTAAAAAGTAAATAACCTAACATTTTTATAATAAAATATAATAATTCAATTCTATTCAAATTTATTAACGTGCTAGTTCACAAGCGAAATTATAAATTATAAAACAACCACACCGAAAGTGCAACAAACGTATATAAAAACACACACGAACACATCAACAAAACAAAGTCCCAAGGTTTGTATTTGTAAAAGATCCAACACACAAAAATATTATAACAGGCTGATGCCTGCTACACGGATACCATCCCAATCCAGCAACACTGAAACTCCAACACACATCGAAACAAGAACACACGACCAATGTGGTGATACAGTAGAAAAGTCGCAGGCTCCTGATGATGGATGTATTAACGTCCGAAACATGTTGAGCATAGAAGAAGTGAAATAAAACTTAATAACTAGTGACATCAAGTTGGTCTCTTATTCTTCAACTGTCACAACGATGCACGGTCCAATATACATAAGATTTACAGAGTTGCGACGTTTAAGGTGAAAAAAAATAAAAATTATTGAGATTTTGATAGGACACAAAGAATCCTACAGTTCAAAAGGACAGGGAAACATTTTAGGAATCAAATGAAAAGCACCTCTGAGTGACGTCTCCGAATACTTGAAGTCGGAAATGTCAAATATTTGAGGATATAGTCGTTGTATTTTAAGTGATTAAAAGACGATGATAATAAGGATATAAGAACTTGTGCTGGATGCACTCAAGCTTACTGTCATCAGTGGAAGTAATGGAATTCAACACAAAAGAGGTATTTTTTAATCTAGACTGTAAAAAATATGCATAGAGATGTCTATCTATAGAGAGGATTAAAAAACGTTTACTTCCATAATTAACCCCAACAGCCTAACGTATTAGAAGATACGTAATTCACATGATGATGATGATTCAGTTTGTAGTCAGTAAGTATTCCAAAACTTTGACGCGGTAAATGCGTGTAATAAATTATTCTAAAATTATTTTCATGCCTTAAAAAATATATCTTACAAGTCACATTAAATCTATCTCAGAAACATATTTATTTTGATAGTCCGTTTTATTTTCATGGTTCATACTTAAAATCACAAAAGACAGGACTAATTTTAAACATTTAATCAAATTTTTAGCCCTCAGCAAAGAAGAAGTCTAGAAGTAATGTAGCTCTTTCTCTAAGAGTCTGGACTAAGCAGGTTTCCTTCTTGGCAATTTTATTAACACATTAAATGTGGGGTGTAAATATATCTGTCCTTACTGTCTCGAATTTAATATTCAAATAAGAGTAGTAGGTGGAATGGACGTATTTTTGTGGAACAGAGTTCGAAATATATGACACCGCTTACTTTTATTTCACCGAGGCCAACACAGTCTTGCAGGCAGTGTGTGTAGATAGCGCAAGCATTTTGGAGGTAAAAGCTGTGAATTTTTTAAAATATTAAACTGTAGAAAGGTCTAACGTTATTGGGTTTTTCCTTAGCATAACGGAAAATAATATGTGTGTGTGCTGCAAGAGCTTTTCATGCTGCAAATTAAATGCTTGTGTTCGAGTATAATCCTGGCGTTTCACTTTATGTTTGCTTGCAAGAAATTGGTATAAGAAAAATGGTAGAATTTCTTGTGAAATACCGACAGGGCTAGATGTGATTACGCCTTTAAATGATGCAGCTATCCTCAGTTACGTATAAAGAGTGCTTTCGCATCGCGTTAAGTAAACACACTCCCACCCGGTTATGAAAACAAGCAATCTAATATTTTATAGGGAAATGATTGCTGCTATTTTGAGAACAATACGTAACGTATAAACTAGCTCTGTCGATAGAACGTATAATAATTCAACGTTAAACTTAATCATATATGATGCAATTACTACGCTTCAAGTGTTTGAAAGGAAAGGCGTCTCTTTCAGGAACAAAACGCAGAAGATATTAAATAATTTTTGGCTGTGTAGAATATTTTTTATTTTCAGATACTTCAAGTTTTACCGAAGGGGTTTGTGTTGTTTCGGTTGTTTTTGTTGTTTGTGTTATTTGTGTTGTTTGTGATGTTTGTGTTGTTTGTGTTGTTTCCTCGGCCATGACACCGTTTATACTGGCACGTGTTTGTCTATAGTAGGTAGGGGTATACTGCTCAATTTGCAGGGTGGAAGTAGTTTAAACTTAAAGCCTACTGGTTACGTGATGCACCAACAGTTTAAATTTCAACAAATGTAGACTTTGCCTACTTACTTAATTACTTACTCCATGGTGCAGAGTCTTTCTTGAGAAGCTAACTGGTTTGCAGCTAATCAAGAAAATACCCGCATTTCACGGAATCCGAAGGTTCATTACCGCACTCACAAGCGTCCACCAACTGTCTCTATCCTGGTCCAGCCCAATCCAGTCCATATACCCACATCCCACCTCCTGGAGATCCGTCCTAATATTATACACCCATCTACGCCTAGGTCTCCCCAGTGATCTCCTTCCCTCCGGTTTCCCCACCAAGACCCTATACACCCTCCCTCTCCTCATCCACACGCGCCACATGCCCTGCCCATCTCATTCTTCTCGATTTTATCGCCCGCACAATATTGGGTGAAGAGTACAAATCAATTAGCTCCTTTTTATGCAATCTCCTCCATTTCCCCGTTACCTCGTCCCTCCTAGGTCCAAATATTCTCCTCAACACCATTTTCTCAAACACCCTCAGCTTCCTTTCCTCCCGCA
>Ga0123354_10006071_pt1 | contig 17825 bp, 14 predicted proteins | sample TergutLab28metaG_2_FD_97872 | JGI IMG/M metagenome (GOLD analysis project Ga0123354, IMG submission 97872) | Labiotermes labralis P4 segment gut microbial communities from Petit-Saut dam, French Guiana - Lab288 P4 | ecosystem: Host-associated > Arthropoda: Insects > Digestive system > Gut ...
CAAGACTACATTATTTTGAATAGACTCCTGCACAATTTAGCTCAAAATTTAAATGCCCCATAGAAAAACCTTCCCACATCACAGTATGAACTGGGGTTTAAATGCCCCCACTCTGAAGGGTTACAGGCAAACTTTCGAATTTCACACCTGAAATACAAACAAATCTGGGAATTCAACACATCATATGCTCTGAGGCTCACCTGTTTGCACTGTAGGTAGTTGCTAGCAGCACTGAGACAGATATTATGAAGATTATAGGGGATGACAGGCTCAGCAGTAGACTCCAACAATAAGAGCAATGCTTCTGCCACTGAATGGATGCTGCCAGCTAAAAGTGTATTCAGGAAACACAACCATATATCAAACAACTAGGACATAACAGAACTGTGGAAACAAAAAATCTTTCAAGAGGTCAACTGTTCTCAACCACAATCATCAGAAATTAATTCCTGAAAGTACATTTCTGAATGACTAGACAAAATAGGTTGCAAAATAATGTTGTTCAAGAAAAACACTACACAAACAGAAAGTAAAATGCTGTGGCAGAAGTTATGAAGAGTGCAGTAAATATTCCAAACAATACATCACTACCAATTAGCAGGCAAAGAATGAAGGGAGACTTAAACCACAGTAGTTACAAGTTATGAAGGGACAGAGAAAAAGAATGTGATACAAGATGAGTGGAATGAGTGACAATTAAATGCAAACAGAGAGCTCATGGAAACAAACAAAAAAACCCCCAAGGACATGTGAATCCTAATAAACACACATCCCTATTACTTTCACGTTTTATTTCACGGTATTTTCCTAACTGCATGGTTTACCAATTACTGTCTGGTCTTGTCCTTCTGTCTGACAACAATGTGAGAAGGGCTGCACAGCTATTCCAAAGAACCACGACACACTCAGTTATACTTTAATACTATTTGCCTGCCTGGTACTAATTTAAACTATTTTCCCAGTATAAACCTGAGAAGACAAGAAAAAAAAAATTCATTGAACTCAAAGGATACGCATGGGGTCTGGGGAACCATTGTCCAGCCAGTTACGTATCTGCATAAGCTCAGAGTTCAAGCCAGGCTGTTCAAAGAGGTGTGGCTGCTTGAGTCCATGTCGGTAAAGATGATCCACCAAGAACCAGATCTCCTTGGGTATGGGGTACGGATCCTGCATGCTGGTCACCTCCTTCGCATTCTCCTGCAGTTTCAACCAAAACCACTAACACAACTACTGATGAGTCAAACTTAAGAACGTTGTTAAACCTCTAAGCTCTAAATCATGAAGCCATCAGATCACAAGTGACATGTAGGCCCACACACACACACACACAAAGGCTTATATACCATTCTGCAGAATGAAACAGAATTCCCACCTAAATTCAATGTTTCACTTTCAGTGAATGATAAAAACAACAAGAAACCAATGTGCTGAAGAGTGTAAAATTCTTTGAAACAGCTACTAAGTTATCAGCAGTTAATTAAAAATGAACTGTAATAAAGTTTCAGTGTAAGTCACTTATGAACTGATGACCCACAAGCTGATAAATAAAAGTAGACATAGCCACAAGTCTTAGTGGTTTTCAAACTCTGATTTACAGCATGTGAACTACATCCTGTGATGACTTTCTGAACTTATGCAGCAAAGTTTAGTGGGTTCACTGAACATTTTTTTTAAAATATACGTGTTCCAAATATTCATCACATTTGCAACAGCTAATCTTTTGTCAGTGCTGCTTATCTTCTGCATCTGCTTGCACAGAACAACATGCCTCTCTTCAGATTCTGCACACAATGTCAAATACTACATTTTGATATGGAAATACGCAACCACTGTCAATATTCCACCACAGTGACCCTATCACTTCTCATGCATGCACGCACGCACGCACACACACACACACACACACGCAAACACACACATGCGCGCGCGACACCCCCCACACACACATGCACGCACGCACGGCTTCACAGTCCAATACAACAATCCGACTGAGAATAAACATGTAACAGTGGTGTCAGCATGCTACACTACACTGTACCTTGATGATCTTGGTCAATCTATTCACAATTTATAGGACACCTATTGTTTTAAATGACCTGCAGAATGCACACTCATGAAACTGCAGGTAGAAATGTTACAGCATGAGTTTGTACACAGTATGTCTCACTTATAATGTTGGTACCTATGACACAAAATGAACACGCACCAGCTCCATGAGTTTGCCAACAGGTATCTCTCTAACTGGGACACTGATGAACACAAGTGCTTCGATGGAAGAGCCAAAACAGCTGCGCTCATATGTTCCTGTGCATAAAAATAGTTACACACATGTCAGAAGCACATAACTTACATATATTTAACTCATTCTTGCAGAGCTTCATAATCTGATTAACCTGTGGCACAGTTAAGACTTCACTGTACAAATTTCTGTGGACTGACAAATTACATGCCACAAATAAGCTGTATCATAATAAAATTATGAAAAAAACACCCTCGTAACATAAAGTTTGTTGTTTCTGCAAAGGTCAGACATCTGGCACATAAATGACACACTGCTGGTTCATCATGATATTCGCAAACATAACAACTGGTCTGCTATTACAACATAAATTACAAAAATAACAAACAGAAAGAGAATGTGATGGTTGTCATAGTCAAGTCTAGTCTGCATGAGACAGCACGTGTTGGTGATATACCCCACATTTCAAAATGCTTCAATACATGTGAAAGAAGCCATTATAATCCTGCACAACATCACGTACATGAAGTCACAGACAATACAGTCACTGACACAGCAGTTCCTGCCACGTGGTGAACCAAGCACAAAGAGTTTTGCATCTTCTGTATGTGTGTAAACACATAAAATGATAGGCTATTTCCAGTTTACAATAAAAATAAGCTATGTCTCTAAGAATTAAAAGTGTAATTTTACTTTCAGTAATAAGAATCCATGCCACTTGATAAGGTCTGCAAGGGAATCCATGACACACTGCTAATTTTAACAGATGTAACTGATATATGCAGCCTAATCAAAACATTAAAACAGCCTGCAAAAACTAATCCTTGCAGGCAGCCTTGACACAAATAATGCAATGTACCTGTGACAGTTATGAAGATATCCTTCCCACCCTCCAAGTGTAGCACCAATATATCATATAACTTGTCTTCACCTGAGTTCAGTTTGAATGCAGATTTCTTATCAACAAACACTTCAAGCCTGATGTCACATTTCTCTCCTGTCAATAAGAAATCACAAATTACAACCCATTTGAAATATCAGTTCTTCTGCGATGTGATGTTGTATCACAGGGCATTTGGTGCCTGATATTCTGAGACAATGCAGTGGTCTCATCTTCTAGGGTGAAGAGTTCCAAGAAGACCCACGAACATAGGACCACTACACTGTCTCAATACATCAAAAACCAAAAGCCCAGTGAGACAATGTCACATCCCAGAAGAGGTGACACCTCATCCACACCACTGCAAAAACCTAAAAATTTATATCTCAATTTTCACATATGAAAAACAAAACCTACCCAACCAATCAACCAACCAAACACACAACTGTACGGGATAGATCCCTTCCTGAGAACCTGACAACTACGTTGCTACTCAAGAAATTACTCATATTTATAGAACCCAAAGATTTATTACCCTGATCACAGCATCAAATCACTGTTCCTTAAATAAGCCAGATGTGCATAACTACTGTCCATGCTCCCACTTTTTTCCTTTAAATCCATTTTAACATGCATTGGCCTCTCATCTATGCCTAGGTCTTCAAAGATGTCAAGCATTCAAGTTTTCTAACCATAATTTTACATACATTCTTTATCTCTTCCATGTGTGTAACATGTCCAACTGATCTCATTCTCCTTGACTGTACCATCTCCATTATATTAAGGGGAAGAGACAACAAATTACACAGCTCCTAATCATGCCACTTCCTCCAGTCTTCTGTGACTTTCCTGACATTCAAATATTCTCCTCAGCAAACTAAAACATCCAAACAGCCCAAAATGAGACACCATGGAGCTGTGCAGTAACTTTCCTATGAATATCTTACTCTTCCAGAATATTCTGTTGTTCCCAGTGTCTTTGGATATACTGGTACCTTTTGACAATATGATGCTAACACACTTCAGGACAAAAGGGCCCTCTAAACTCCAGAAAATATGGTCTATAATCATAACTTTCAAAATTCCTAAGTTAAAACTAAGATTTCTACACTGCATTTGGGCATGATGGGCAAAAAGGCAGGAATACCCTACAAATTTACTCCAGCTAGTAACAAAAGTTACATTATATATAAAGCAATATTTTTGTTACATCCATACAATGTACCAACCTTGGGGAAACAATTCTGGCAAATTTTTAATGTAGTTAAAATCTCTGGGCATGGATACACACTATGAAAGACAAAAACAGTCTGTGATCATCATAACATAACTCTTTATAAATATACTATCTTCCTACACTGCCACACATTACCTGGCATGATAAATCCAGAGTATGGTTCAATGTTGAGCCAATCCTTGCAGTAGCTATAATCATCCAGCTTCTTGATGAATTCAAATGTCACTGGAACCTAAGTGGAGAGTGAGAATATCAAGCAACAATTCACATTTACGTGTACTACACTCATAGAAGTACACTTGACAGTTTACACTTACATAACAAAGAGAGGACGGGGGGAAAAAAATAATAATTTCATAAAAATATACTAATACAGTGAAATTTTATGAAAATATTTCTTGAAGAACACTTGTAAAATTATGTGGTTTAGAAAAGAAAAACACCCTAACTCTTCAAATTTTCCAACTACATCAATTTTACTGGCCTCTGCAAGTGACATGATATATGCCATTTTTTATGTTGAAACAAACACACAGCAGATGGCCTACTCTCTGTAAGAACATAAAATATGTCCAGAGACTGAAGAGACTCATCTAATAAATACATTCTACTAATATGACCACCACTACTACTCCTACCCCTCCTCCTCCTCCTCCTCCTGCCACTGCCACCACCGCTAATACTATACTACTACTACTATCACCATTACCACATTACCACATATTCAGTTCACTGTAGACATCCTGTTGTCACACTGCCAAGTGTGTGTGTGTGTGTGTGTGTGTGTGTGTGTTCTCTTATTTAAAATCCAGAAAATATTCAGATTTTACAAGTAAATAGACAATGTTGCAAAAGTCCAAAAACCCCAAAATAACTACATAATTCAGATATCACCCACATCACCAAGGGAATATCATGTTTATCCCTACAAATGGGAGGATAAAAATTAACAACATATAATAAGTACAGTTTATAATTTTAAATTTTAATGTAATAAAATACACATTTTTATAAAGTGGGCTACAGATCTTTCAGCTAAATTGCACTGGGAATTTTATGACCTTATAACAAACATATCTATGTACAAGAATGAGATTTCATATTAACGTCTGTTCATTCATGTATGCTCTCCTCTATGTGGTTTTATTTTTAATACCTGAGGATGGCCCTTTGAAGCCAAAATATGTTACACGTTTGTAATTAAAAAAAAATTCTAGTGTTGTCATTGACAGTTTATATATTACCTTCTTTACAACAAAATCAGTTCATACGAGTACCTTTGGTCATCACACTTTTACCTCAAAAATAAACAGCTCTGCAACCGATATACTACTGCAGCACTTGCACTAACCTGCCCTGTGTTCGCAATAATAAGATCTCGAGTCTGCGGCTCCAAGTAGTGGATAGTATCAAAAATCACTTCTGTGTTGTCCACCATCACCTGAGGCAGGAACTCATTCTCCAGTTTATCTAACTTTTTCATCACCTCTTCATGTACTTTGCGGTACCTAACAGCATCTATTACACGGATCTGAGAAAACGGAAACAAACTCTGAAATAACATCTGAGAGTTGGCTATTAAATAACAAGACTGCATGCAACTCCAGATCTTGTATGTTTATCACTAATGAAAAAATACGCTAGTTACAACCAAACAGGTAGCCTTTATAAAAACAAGTTCTGGTTTTATAAGAAAAAACATTTGTGTCAACTGTATAAATTTGGTATACTGAGGTAATGTAACACAATGTTATGTCCTCTGTTAAAACAACCCCTTATGTCTCTTGTGAAAACTAGATGGGTAGCCACATGTTGTATAAACTCACTACAATATGCCTGCTTAGTGTCAATCCCAGACAAAATCTGAAACAAACAATGTGATTACTTCTCTTTTGTTTTCCAGTCATAATAACCCCTCAACAGCATTAAATGCTTCTGATATATCTATCAATTTATCACCTTGTTACAGTGGATTCAATCCATCCAACTAATCACCATCCACACATTAAATTTACAAATTAACGTAATTATTACCTGAGAGTCAAAGAGAGAACTGACTGGTTTATGGTCACTGATACGAAGTTCTGGGTGGCTTCTGTATGCAACTTGTGTGATTCCATCGCCCTTCCACAGGATGCGATCACACCAAGCCGGTGCCCGGTTCTTTTCACTACACAAATTACACAAACAGACATTCTTCTAACACCCCAGTATATATGTGCGGAACAACTTACACAAACAAAGATTATACAATGGACTAAGCTCCACCGAAAGTGATCCCAATATTATTGCTGCCCTTTTAAAGGCTGCTATTCACTAACCTACTGCTCAACAGTCACAACAAACACTATCCCCTGTTCATACCTTTCACACTATACAATATATCATAACACACAGCTGCAAAATGAAGGGGGATAACTGCAAGTTTCTTTCTAGTCTCTCGAACTCCACAACAGACTGCCATAAAAAAAAACAAGTGCTGCTCATCTTAAGAGTGAAAAATGGCACACAGCTTAGTTGTATTAGCTTTACATGTGATGTAAACTGACACATCACATTTCACTACAGAGTGTTACTAAAATATCAGCAAAACCACTTACGAAAAGACACGACAGTTTCTGTAAAAGTTACAGAGGAAGCACAGGTGTAATGCACATACATGTATCAGCTACCTATGAATATCTTTAGAACAGCTGCTGTTTCAGCAGTAAAGACACAATTAAGATAATATTCTACCCTAAAATTATGATCTTCACAGTGATTGACTACAACTGTAAAACCTCAGAAAAGGTTCAATACCCTCCCCATTAAATTTAAAAATCTAGTATGTGGTATGAAACAGCCGCTTGCAATATAGTACCTGGAATCCCAGTCATCAGTTCCTGGGTCATATTTGTATGTAGGGCGGTAGGTAATGGTACCCTCCTGGTAGCCGGCAAATACATTTTTCAAGTCATGCTGCTGATGGAGTTGATCATACTTCAATAGAGGCAGATAGTTATTACTGTCAATACAGTCCTTCAGTCGCCAAGGGTCCAGTTCTGTTATGCGATAATTCAGATCTCCTAGCCAGTACACCTGGCTGCAAAGCAAGAGCATTACTTTTATATGAACAAAGTAATTCATATTCAAAGCATATTTTCAGTTACCTGGACAAACTGAGGAAAGGACAGGCGCAAATAATTAGAAAAGACACAAAAATAAACAATTACTTTATTTTCTAACTCAAAACATTAGACACAACAAACAACTCACTTACTAGAGCATCATGAAAAACTTGTATAGTGATTTCTGTACACTTAAAGCAAACACACAGTACAATCAGAACTCTGAACTCCATAACAGGTCACAGAATGTAAAAGATGCCATAACACACAAATGCGATAACATAAAATGATTAGAATGGGAGATAAAACCTTTGCTTACCTGATACTGTTCAGATTTATAACCCTTCACTCAGCAAGTAACGTAAATTAAAAGAATAAAGCATATGGAAATCCACTGGCAGAGAAAGAGGAATATACTATACTTCAGATGATTAAAAATATCCATTTGGAAAGATATGTTGCATGTTTGTCCTTCAGACAGATCATTCCTGGAATATAAGCTTCAAATTCATCAACTTTGTGAAGTCTTAAGTAACACTGTTACACTCACTCATGATCCTTGATACCCTTGGGAGGTAAGCAGCGTGTGAAACTCATCCGCGAGCAAATGTCATGGTAGTCCTGGTTTCTGCGTTCATATTCCTCCACATGTGCAGCAAGATGTGAGTTAACAAAACATAATGAAGTACTGTGGAGGTCAAAGCGCACACCCACTCCACCCTTGTTGCCCTGAAACAAATACATCAACACTCCTAGGATCACTGTCAAGTACAGGATATTTTCAGAGCAGATGATGGGTTGTTACTTAAATTTTCTGTTGTTATAAAACCCAAAAGGTCATCATCACCACAAGAGCATGTCAATAACTTCTATCCTAAACAAATTCAAATCACTTAAAAGCCTAAGAATCTTCTTCCCCAAGATCAGTTTTATTATTAGTTTAGTCTCTTTTCATTGCCAAAATTCTGTGTGCATTTGTTTCTCACATATGCCACCTCAACCACCAAAAATTAATCAGCCTAAAATTATGATTAAGTTCTTCTACATCCGTATTAGTTAATTTAGCACATACCATTTTACCCATGATGCCAGTGCCAACAGTCTCTGTGGCTACATCCCTGACATACGCTGCGTGCTGCTCTTGTACAAACACAAGCAGCATCATGCCAACCAGCCTCACCAAAGCCACCTTGTAGTAGCGTGCCTTTTTATGTAGTCCATTTAATACTGCCTCCCTAATATACACAGAGTCACAAGACTTTATGCACCATATAACAATTTACAATTTTTAAAAATCCATCACAACTCATTTTTAAAAATACCTTAAAGAATAAAACTTCCAATGTTTGCTCTTTGAAAGTGATACTGAATCAGCTACTAAGATTATGAAGTATTGTATGAGTAATGTATTGGTAATGTATGGGGAAGAAAATAACAGTGGTCTGTTATAAGATGCAACAGAATAGACAAGAAGACACTTCATAACCAATAAAGTAAGAAGTCTGTTATTTCAGTAACCCACTGCTCACTTCCATGTAACTTTCACACACATACTACTCTACATATCTGCAAACAACCAAAAGCTGTTTATAAACTTTGTGAGCAAATTAAAACTGAAAATTCATTGTTTTTAAATTACTTAATGGAAGAATTTACAACATATTACACAGCTTAAAATTATTCTAACAGAGAAGGAAGAAGTCACAGATTAAAAACTAGAGAAATTTGTAAGTTATAATTGTGCATAATTTCTCATTCACAAACAACAGTGAGACTTAACAGAGTGCACCATACACACCAAAATATATGATACTCCCAAAACTATTATGGCTCTCAAAAATAACCGGTAACAGTACAGAAGGAAAGAAAGGAAGCCAAAGGTGGCAGAACAAATAAAGGGAAAAAAACAAAGAATGACAGGGAAAGAAAAATTATCTTTTGTCCCACAAAGCAATTACTGGCATATTTTCTGTAGTAATATGAGGTTTTTTCAAATAGTATCCAGACTGGAATTGTAGTGGTTGTTCACTGGGTGGGATGTGTTTGCAACCAGTCTTGAAATGTTCATACATGTCTTAGCAACTCACGACACAAGTTGCAAGTGGCTGCATTTGCTCAGTTGGCTGTAGTAGGTCGCGGATGTAACACGTGCATTTATGTCATAGCGATTTTTACAACGTGTGAAAGTACCAAACAATGCATTTGCATCAAGTTTTGTTTTAAAATCAGAAAAACCGCAACAGAAACATATTAATTATTGCAGCAAGCATATGGTGAAGATGCAATCAGTCGTACACAAGTGTTTGGCTGGTTCTTTCGATTTAAAGAGGGTAGAACCTCCGTTGAAAGCGACCCCCGCTCGGGACGACTGTCAACATCGAGAAACGAGGAAATGATTGCTAAAGTTAAAACAATCGTTTGCAATAACAGGAGATTGACAGTATGTGAGATAGCAGATGACTGTGGGATCTCTGTGGACTCATGCAATGCAATTTTAACCGACGATCTGCACATGAAATGTGTGTGTGCGAAGCTTGTGCCGTGTTTGCTAACAGATGACCAACGTGAGCAATGTCAGACAATCGCCCGTGATTTGTTTCAGCGTTCATGTGAAGACGTGGAGCAGCAATCGTCACAGTGGAAGGGTCCCATGTCTCCACGACCAAAGAAGGGGCGCCAGGTGCGAAGCAAAACAAAGGTCATATTACTGGCATTTTTTCATTCTGAGGGTATCATACACCACGAGTATGCTCCCGACGGGCAAACAATTACCAAGGAATTCTATGTGGAGGTCTTGCGACGTGTGCGTGAATCAGTTTGCCGAAAACAACCGGAAAAATGGCGGGATGGCGACTGGATCCTGCACCATGACAATGCGCCCGCACACATTTCACATCTTGTGCAGCAGTTTTTGGCCAAACATGGCACCGCTCAGTTGCAGCAGCCACCATGCTCACCAGATCTCACACCGTGTGACATTTTCCTATTCCCAAGGCTTAAGAAAGTTCTGAAAGGCCACCGATTTGAGGCAACGGAGGACATCAAATGAAATTCGATGCAGACACTATTAGACATCCCGAAAGAGGAGTTCACAAAATGTTTCCAACAGTGGCAGAAACATTGGGCAAAGTGTGTAGCTGCAGAAGGGAACTATGTTGAAGATAATTTGGGTTAAAACCCCGTAAGCCTTATCTACTTCATGTACTGTGGTCAGTCCAGAGACTTTTTGAACAAACCCCATATTTCTTCCACTGCTGTGAAGAACATTAAAAAAGAAAAAAAAATGCCACAAATGTAGCATAAATTTAGACAAAGACACAACTGTGCAACACACAATTACAATTCAGCACTGGCCCCACAGTCACTACATTTCTTCAATGGTTAATTTCATACAGATGACCAAAGAAAATATTGTGTTCACATAATTCAAAACAAGGATGTTCACCGGTTAATAAAGTCATGCAACTGCTTCGATGTAATGAGGCCAAATTTAACAACATAATTCACTTGCACTTCAAATATTATAAAATAACAATTAAATCCCACATAAACCCTATATTTTTACTGGTTTTGAGATAACAGTATTCATTCATTGCTTTTGGGAACTATTTACACACTTTCAAGTTTAAAAATGCCTACAATATATATACGTTAGTATCAATTCATCATACTGTTACAACAGAATTAAACACTTCATTATCCAACTAAGACACAATATATAATATGTAGATACAATTAAAATTATAAAATATTTAAAAGTGCTCCAACATGTTTCGGATCACAGAGGATCCATCATCAGGGAGCCTTGTAGTGTGGCTAAAAATTACAAGAGTGATTCTATCGTTTCCATTGACATGGACAAAGTCGGTGTTATGGCAGCATATTCTGACCCGTTGTGCGTGTGTAGTTCACTGTATATTAACCTTTTGACGCCTAATGTCAACTATAGTGGTTGTACCGCACCGCTAACCTCTAAACGTTGCATTTTATATATTTATTCAACAAATATAGGTACTGAATATTTTAAACATGGCATATACTCTCCGTTTTTTTTCTCTTCAAAATGCAGTTTGTTTCATAATTCTAACGTATTTTGTTCCTGTATTATTCACATTTTATACACAGGGTGTGCTAAAATTAAAAAAATAATTCCAGTGCCAAAAGGTTAAGGCACTACCTTCATATACAGTGAACTATACACATGCACTAATGGTCAGAACATGCTGCCATAACACCGACCTTGTCCATGTCAACGGACATGATAGAATCATTCTTGTAATTTTTAGCCACACTGTACAAGGCTCCCTGATGATGGATCCTCTGTGATCCAAAACATGTTGGAGCACTTTTTAATATTTTATAATTTTAATTGTATCTACATATTATATATTCTGCATTAGTTGATTAATAAAGTGTTTATCATTGATGCACAGTGCAAACACAAAGATTGTTACAACCGAGTTTTACTAACATGCAAACTAGGATACACAGACAACCTAGCCTGCACCAAAAGCATTCCTATGCTGTTTAACAATTTGAATCACCAGATTACTTTACTCTGGTATACATACACTGTGTAGTAATACTGATAATGTAAAAGCAATGACTCTAATAAATTCAGTTTTTAAACTACTTTAAAATAACTCACTATTCTTCAGGGACTAATGAGGTGGAGAGGGGGAATCTTTCCCTACACTCAGAATACTCAAAATTCTAGTACTGCGCCCAACCTCCAAATAAGCTCTATATATCCCAGTCAAGACTAATAACAATATTTCACATATGCAGGAAATGGTATACAGTAGGTAATAAATATGCAAACAAGTATATCAATAAAAACTGCTCAAAAGATCATTTCTAACTAACCAACCAACCAATCAACTTGATGGAGCACAGCCCTTCCTGAGAAGCTAACAGGTCCCCACCTAGTCAAGAAATTCCTATAATTTTATGGAACCCAAAAGTTCACTCTGCACTCACAAGCGCCCACCACCTATCCCCATCCTGAATCAGAGAAATCCAGTCCATGCTCCCCCACACCACTTCTCGAAGACCAATTTAATAGCATCATCCCTTCTACACCTCGGTTTTCCAAGTGGTCTCTCTCCACCAGGTCTCCCCACAATACCCCTGTATGCACCTCACCTGTTCCCCAAACGTTCCACATGCCCCACTCATCCCATTCTCCATGATTTGATCATGCAAATAATTTCAGTGTGAAATACAGATTATCATTATGTAGTCTTCTCCATTCCCCTGTTACCTCATCCCTCTCAGGCTGAAATATCTTCCTCAGCACCTATTCTCAAACTCCCTCAGCCTATGTTCCTCCCTCAAAGTAAGAGACCAAGCTTCACACCTATACCAAACAACAGGCAAAAATACAGTTCTGTATATCTTTATCTGTATACTTTTGGATAGCAAACTGGAAGGATTATGCACCAAATGATATACAATCTCTACAGTACTGCTAAATGCTACACAGAAAAATTATAACTGCAGGAATTAAAAGCAGAATTCCTCAATGTACTAAAATTGTACAGAAATTTATGCAGTGTTTGATCTGTGCCAATGCAAAATATGTAACACATTGCTCGGCATGTGACAGACCAAATCAGAAACACAAAAAATTTAATTTACAAACAAACAGTCTATTTTCTGGAAAAGACTTGAAGTATGGAATTAACAATCTAGTCTCAGTGATGTCTCAAGTACATCAGGGCAGATGTAGATAAAAAGGTATTCTCACACATAAATCCCTGTGACACTGATACCATATATAATGCAATGTCAATTTTAGTACCACTGAGAGTTGGTAACTCACTGCCACTCCTCCTCACGGGGTGTGTCATTGAAAAGGAATGCCTCCTTGCTGAGGTCCAGTTCCTGGAATCCAATAGCATAAATGTCTGGAGGTTCAGGATCTTGAGCAAGCCATTCTGACAGACCAACTGTGGGAGGCTGGCCATTCACATTCCATGTTCCAACATATACCCTGTAAAGCAGTGACACATACTCATTTTCTTTCAGATTTCTTCTTCTTTGCCTTCTGCCATATTCTTATGTTACCCATTTCTATAATTTGCAACTGTCAAACACTTAAGCTGCATTACTTCACACTCTTTTCTTTCAAAGCTTCACAAATTCCTGCTAACCAACACTGTTTTGGTCTTGTCCACAACATCTGGTTAATTGTATGTTCTGATCATCTTTCTTTATGTCACCTCTTCACAAAATTGTAGCTTTTATCCCCTACATAAGGTTTATTTATATAAACTATCCCTCTGTTATATTTCATGCTACTAGAATTAACATCATATTTACTCAAGATAAATGAATGGATTTTACAGTCTGTGAAGTTTATACTGCTTTCAAGTTAATCCTATGCGAGTTAAAAACATTTTGGAGAAAAACTCACACTAATATGCATCAACTGTTGTTCGCATACATACATGCAAATGCATGCATACATACAAGACAAGACGCAACCACCAATATCCTACAAAGCATTGGTCCTCCTCCACCTTTTACAGCAACTGCTAACTACAACTAGTGTTGTCAGATATACAGGAAAGCCTTCATGATCTACAATTACAACAATTCTGAAATACAACAGATGTTCAATAACCTTTGTACGGAAAAGGCAAGGGCTTGCTCTTCTGTCACTACTGTGTTCAAATGTACATTCTGTAAAGTATGTTACATAGCAGTCACAAATACAAGCAGAAAATGGCAGCAGTAAGGAATGCCTGAATCAGTATTGCATGTCTGTCTGATTAGAAAACATTTCTTCTGAGTAGCAATATTACCTTAATGGATGCTCTTATTTTATCACAATTAGTCACTTGGCTGTTTCTCTACAACTTCTCTATAACGCTCACATTACTGCAGTTAGGTACTTTGCCAATTTGTTTCCAACAACTTCACACTAGAATTTCCATGTCTTTTTATATGAGACACTGTACAATGCAGTATATATTTACCACTGTTCCACAGGAACCTATGGACCACATTTTGACAGTATAAAAGTCTTCACAGTTAGTCAACTGATAAAATTTCCTCATGATTCTATGGGCCTGGCTATTCATGCATAACAAATACAACTTTTTCACACTATCATTTGCATGCTGAAACACAATGTCACTCATCATACCTTAATACTTGTGTGTATGTGTAGTGCTGTTCTTTCATGGCCATTTGGTATTTTATAACACTCTCTCTTGCTGCAATGGGTGTAGCACCCTTTGCAATACTCTGGCGTGGAACAGAGATCTCTGGGCTTTCTAACAACTGTAAATATGCAGAACAACATTATATAGCTATAAACACATCACTTCTCAAGGTATTCGTGTGATAACGCAGGCTTTTATTTCAGTAATACAAATAATCATCATCTGAATTTCAGCACAGGTGCACTTACAGCATCCGTGAGAGTCTCATCCTGTTCTGTCAGCCCTTCAACACCTGACTCCATTGTATCACTGGTAGGGTTATCCATTCCAGGTAAGCTATTACCACTATTACGTTGGCCTCCTACACCTGGTGCATATTTATGTAGCCAATGGAACTCTGGTGGTGGACGTCGTCTTTTGGTGAACACTGGAATAAACAACACAGTTTCAAAGACCCAGCTGTAACTCTATGCTTCAGGGGACATGAGACCAGCAACAAGGTGACCCACCTGATTACTACAGCATGAAAGAAATGCCTTTCATTAATCCTTTTTTACATTCTTTTACTGTCATGCAATGTGTACCAAAGCATGTCCATCACAAATAACTTTGAACTAACCACCGTCAGTGCATAACATGTATAATAACTTTTAAAGACTGGTTTCTATGTAATCAGAATCAATTCCAAGTTTTAAATCTACTTAACCTGCTCCAGGAATTTCAAACAAACTCATTCCTTTTACCTGTCCCAATGAGAGCTTTGCAAATTCAGTACAGTGAACAAGCTAACATCCTGATTCAGCAGGTGAACTGTAAATGTCTGGTAACCAGTTTGAACTGGCTCATATAATATAGTAAACAGAAGTTAAACTGAAGGTAGAATTCTTCCTGTACTTAATTAAGCAGCATACAATAATGATGTATGGGGGAGTGAGGGTACAGCTCCCAACTTTCTTAACATCAGTATGACTTGGTGCTCAGCTTCTCACCTCAGGGAGAGTTCCCATAAATCACTGAACAGGAGGCTAGATGGACCCAGAGCTGGTCTGGAAGATGTAGAAAAAAGAAAATCTGCACTCTACCCCTGCCTAGAATTAAAACCTGATTTCCTATCCCATGGCATGGCACTATTCTAACTCAGCTATCCCATCTCCTAGATAATACAGACTAATCCCAATACTAAATGTCTTGATACAAATGTACTACTAAAATAACCTGAACAGAAAATGCTCAGGTTATTACAATGCATAGGCCTACAAATGACTGCACAAGGAATTATTCTAATTTACAATTTAATGGTTAGCTTACCATACCTATATAGCATACACCACCTTATTTCATGAATAAATACATTAAAATGTTTGTTTTGTCTAAAACAAACTATTTCCTTCCCCAAACAAATTCAATAAGCTCCCCCTACAAACTTTTTCTCACACTCAAACCAAGGAGAACCATTCAAAATATTTACAGGAAAGAAAACAGTACTGTATCACGGATGTTTTACACAAAACAGTTTTAATGCTAGCCACCTGGTTACAACTGATACGCAACTGATTTAACTTTCAAAAATTAACAAGGAAAAGGATCCAATATTTGTCATCCAACACTGAACTCTGAAACACTAATGCTTAAGGGATAGGGACATTAATTGGCAGCTCTAGTAAATACCAATATCTGCTGTGTTTAAGCATTTCTAAAGGGAAAAAAGTTCTCAACATGTCTTTTGGGGGTTGTCTGAATTTGGTGACGACAGCAGAATCACATACAAACCCAATGCCAATTGGCTACAACCCTACAAATAAGAATCAGAAACAGTTTAACACATCCCAAAATGTGCAGAATATAACACAGTTTTCTTGTTATTACCTTCAATAGCACGGAAGATCTCTCCTACAAAGTTACTTGTTTTGATACCAGGAACCATCTCAAACAAAAGCTTGAGTTTTCGTGATGATATGTTGACAAACACATCAACCCCATCTTGATGCCTACTGTCTGTGTCTGCAATAATACAAATTTCAACACAGCATCTGTGTTAAACAGAAAAACAAACATGCTGTTCTTCCACAGTCTATAAGAATACTGTTCATATGTGATTTTAAAAACATGCTGCCTCATCATAGAATGCTTTCAACTATTAATTCGATCATACTCTGTACAATGAAAGATATGAGAAAGATGCTACAATTATTTATTTAACCTTTTCATTGTTTCAAGACACATACCATATTTCCATATTTCACACACCTAAGATCTTTTGGGTGTTTGATACATGATACACAAGTGCTGCCAAATTAATCAGACTGATGCTTCTGCGCAGCAAGTGGAAATGATGACAAGCTGGTACACAATGGATAATGTGAATTAATGATTCACCAGCTTTCTATCAGTGTCAAATTGTTAAAACAGAAATCAAGCTTGCAGTTTCAGCAAAATAAGATAAATATGCCAACTGACACTTACAGCATGTTACAGTGAAGCAAATAACAGGAAGGTAGGTACATGAGAGGTAAGTGATAAAAGGGAAGGTGGAAAGGCACAAAAATGACAGCAGACTTGGCTATCCAGCAACTTCAGAAACTGGCCCAAATATAAAAGTATAACTGAAATAGCCACAATCACCAACAAAATGTTTAGAGGTAGAAAATAAAGTCAACAGTAATACAGAAATTGTTAGACTGGTCTTGTCTGAAGATCTGAAGAGGAAAAAAAAATTTCAGCCAAAATGACACAAAAATGTCAGCAGGGAACAAATAAATAAGACCACACCTTTTGGCAGCACTATGCAATAACTCAGAATGTTGGCAAACAATGACATCATAGACTTGGGTCATCCACACCCATACACAAATAAAAGAGCTAATCTCTCCAATGCAAACTACAGCCGTTTGATACAAAGAAGTTATAGATATGAAAATCAAAGGTCAAGAAACCATGTTGATCCACTGGGTTCCGACATGTAACTAAAGATATCAAGATTCTGCAAATGTGAAATCCAAGAAAATCCAAAATCAACTCAGTCAATTAATAAACCAGTTCATGTAAGAAACAGTCATGATATCAGACAGAACAAAATTAGTCCCTTCGTAAAAATGAACTCTAGAGACTGAAACACCAATTGACAGAAAACAGTCATACTTCATATACAAAGATGTCATAAGTTTTGTGTGTGTGTGTGTGTGTGTGTGTG
>Ga0123354_10006073_pt1 | contig 17823 bp, 5 predicted proteins | sample TergutLab28metaG_2_FD_97872 | JGI IMG/M metagenome (GOLD analysis project Ga0123354, IMG submission 97872) | Labiotermes labralis P4 segment gut microbial communities from Petit-Saut dam, French Guiana - Lab288 P4 | ecosystem: Host-associated > Arthropoda: Insects > Digestive system > Gut ...
AATACGGAAAGTACTGCAATGTGAAGCTTGAAGCCTGAGCAGTGGGGATCACCGCTGGTTCAAGAGAAGTACCAGGAAGAAATGCCTGTGACAGGAGACATACATATTGTATAATAATAATAAACTACAATTGGGTTGTCACCCGGTGGCAGTGGTTATTTTACATGTATACAAAATATGAAATTGGTTACTAATAAACTTAAGTCGGGAGGGGTACATAGTGGCAACTTGGAATCTTGGGAACCATCTCAGCATTTGCTTTTAGACACAGGGAAACCAAGAAAAACCTGTGTTCGAGGTGACCAGTCACAGGACCTTCCGAATACTGACTTCTACCTAGCAGTCCAGCATTGTAAAGTAAAAAACAGCAGTACACACATAGTACAACAAATACACATATGGAAAATTTGTTGTCTTATATACCACCATATAGCAGCAGAGAAGTATGTACGCATAATATTTGCATTTATTCTGAGGTACAGACTGTAAATCACGCATAAAGCTATAAACCACCAGGCACGATACGATAGGTGGGACAGTGACTTGGCTACAGCCTGGACAGTCTGTGCTTCTATTTACAGATGGAGCAAGAGTTTTCTCTTCTCCGAAATGTTCGAGTTGTGTTCATTGGACAGAAAAATTATTTACTTTTGAATCATTTAATCAGCACACCAACTAATGCACATACATAAAATTCTTACATTAAAACATTTAAAATCGCTCCAACATGTTTCGATCCCAAGATCATCTTCAGGGTGCTACACTGTTCCTTGCCAAAGTCACATTTTTTTTAAAAAAAACACACACTGACTAATTTCCTTATATTAACACATTTTTTAAAAAAAATGTGACTTTACCAAGGAACAGTGTAGCTCCCTGAAGATGATCTTGGGATCAAAACATTTTGGAGCGATTTTAAATGTTTTAATGTAAGAATTTTATGTATGTGCATTAGTTGGTGTGCTGAATAAATGACCCTACGAAATGCACGATGCAACAATAAAGTTACTTTTGAATGTTCCATAAACAAAAATGGGATGTCCTCCACAAAATTGAAATTTCATTTACATCTTTAAGGTCAGTTGTCTTTAGACTGAATCAAACCGTATCAAAATAACAATAAATTGACAAAATTTAGCACAGACTTACAATACTGATATTAACTTTTGAAAAATCCTGTAGTGTGTTTTCTGTTATTTGCAAGTATGCAAACAGATAGACAGGCATTATGTAATAATTATTTTGCACACATTAATCCAAAAATACACAAATAAAATGTCAGAGAATTTGGTTAGATTTCCCAAGGTCTTACAACCCCACAATAATGAAACACAAATCTTTAATAAATATTGTCTTCATATAGCACAACTTATTCATGGAAAGAAGATTGCCAATCTAATGAAAATAAATATTTACCTCACCAAAGGGTCTCCTGTCACTGATTTTTCAATTATGTCAAAAGGTGATGATGCAGGGCCCACAGGAACTAGAAATGTTCCACTAGCATTACTGGTTAGAAAGTACGATACAGCCTGCAATGACAAAAATTTTATGTTGCAGTATTTAACACATTTAATGTAAAATTAAAAGTTGTTAGATCTCACAAACATTGTCCATAATTAAGGATTATGAATTAAAAAATACGAGAAAAATATACATAACCCTTGTTCTATGCCATACTTGTATTATGCTCTTTTGGTTTAATGCTCCTTGCAAATATATACCAATCCTTAATTTACAGCCCTTCATTTTCGGTTTAATGGCCTTTGGCTGGCTGCACTCTATAATGCTCAGCCCTGCCTATTCCATTATTGCCTATGGTAGTATCATTTTGGATTTATGCCTTTTTGATTTACACCTACTATTTCATGGAAATATCTAGGGCATTCAACAAGGGCTTAGTATACCCTCAATTGCAGTTTTCAGCGAGAAATGTTCAGCCATTATATTAAAAAAAAAAGCGTCGTAAATAAGACTGATGTTCAAAAGTGCACAACCTTTCTCTTCATGCTCTAAATCAGCTGGCTCACTGAAACAAATTGGAATGCACTTGGGATTTTTCAATTTCTGGACTGTGTCCATTATCTTGTATTTAGAAGAGAACATTATTTTTGGTTCTAGTATGTTCCCATCCTTAGATGTGGGTGCTAGGGGGCCCTCCCTCAGTTTGTTTCAATATAAACACTGCTCTTTTTAATCATGGACAACCTAAAAAAAAAATTCCCCCATAAAAGAACCAAAGATTTTCTTGTCCATGACAGATAACAGACAATACACTAGTTACTGTAAAAATTATGACAATATCTGTGAATAACTAAACTTAATAATACAGAAAAAGAAGCTGAAGTCAGTAACAGCAAAACCACAAATTTTTATTCTTGCCATCAGACCCATCTCAATATACCCCCACTCCCCCAGATTCAAATTATCACCCAAGGAGAGAAGTAGTTGGAGTCCATAAATTATTATGTTCTTTTGTTAATATGACATGATGAAAAAAGTTCAGGAACTAAAGAATGTGAATAATCTGCTATGTTGTTACTGAAAAGATGACGTGGGAACTGTGAAAACATGCAGGAGATCAGGTCCGTCTAGCACAAGTTCTATGTAAAACATCTTTAGTGACCATGAAAAACACAATGTTCAATTTATACTTCACACTATTAAGAATTCTTTTATGGTATTTAGATTCTATTTTACTAGTAAACTAAATGAAGGCAAAGTTGCCCCTCTTCACACCATAAAGGCATATTATGGGAAACAGAGGTATAGCTCCACTCATTCTGGGCCTCAGCATTAGAAGGAGGTGAGTGGTCAACATCATGCCCTGGCCACTTTACCCCCCGGATAAAACCTCGGGGTACGTTGAATAAGAGCCTGGATGAACCCCAGAGCTGGCCTGGACGATTTGGGGGAGAAAATAACTCTTGCTCTTGCCACAATTTGAAATTTGGATCGTCATTTCCATAACCTACTTATTACACCAACAATGCTATTCCAGTGCCAGTAAAGCTAATAGAATATTTAATATTCTGAGAACAAATGTTGATCAATACAATGAAATAACAGTAACTGTTACTGAACACTAAACTAAGCTAGCTGAATTTACTTGACATCATCGTGTGGGAATACACTTTTGTGTGATTTACTTTGAAATTATCTTGCTATATATTCTCTAGTCATTTAAATAACCTTCCAATACAAAGCACAATTAATCTTATATCATGAATTTTGTACAAGATCTGAAGTAGTGTTGTTAAAACAAAGTTCTTAACTCTGATATTCATGGAAAACTTCAAAACATCTAGGATTATTCAATCTCAGATCTGGTAACAAGAAATTCCTTCAGATGCAGCTGCATTCAAAGTAATGTTCCCTCCTTCAGTAGCTACAAAATTCTCTTGGTATTCATACAGTTGTGCAAAGTATTTTTCCCAATCACAATGTGTCGTTATTAATTTCAGTTTGCATTTGTCAGAGAGAGTAAAGTATAGCATATCATGAAATCAGGAGATTGCAGCAGAGGGTGAGCTGCTACTACAAAAGCACTGATGGGAGCCACCCAGTGTTTCACTGCCATTATTTCATGATATTCCATGCAAATTACCTCTTTGGACCGACCAGCATCTGTTCATGTATTTTCTTTGTTGTACATAGTACACTTGCAAACAAATTTGTGGTGCACTATGCCCTCCCAATTAAACAACACTACTAATGTCACTGTTGTGTCTAAGTAATGCTGTCAGGCATTGATAGATCTTTGTGCAAATAACAGTCGTCACAAACAGGATAATTTTTTACTTCAGCAAGTTTACACGAAGAAAAGTCTATCACACTTCACAGTTTTTCAGACAAAATTTTAGTCATTAGTTGCAGCATTCTTGGGCTCACCATTGAGCTACATACAGCCATCACAATGTTCCTGTAGTATAAATATTATATGTTGGCAGATGGTAAATATTCCAACCCTCATTATGAATGCTATGTCAACTACAAACCAAAATCTGAATTTCTATAATCATTTCTATGGTCTGGTAATTATCAAATGCAAACCCTCTTTATTTTCAACACAGAAAATTAAATGCCAGTCACTACAAACCAAGTTGAGAACCCTTTTGAGTATTTTCATCATTTTGTGGTGTTAAAGGGGTACCACCTTAATAAAAGATGGTAAAATGTAAAGGTAAAGCAGCCCCATCACCAGCCTGGACAGGCCCAGAGAGTTCCAGGAAGTTAAGGCTCCCAGATTTCATGACAACGGCACAAGATGGTGGTAGTTGTCAGCCTTACGCACCGGCTGCCTTTACCCCAAAGAAATACTCCTGGTACTCATTTCTGTTGGAGGCTGAGACGACCCCAGGGCCATAGTGTGATCGGAAGAATTTTATGTCAATGAAAAATCCATTGACATCAGTGACCTACTGATTTGTAGTACAGCACCTTAACCACTGTGCTACCACAATCCCCTAATAAAAGATGAAAAGTGATAAATGCTTCTTTCAGCATGAAGTGTACATAACTATGGCCACTATGTTGATAAGATTTATTTTATAATAAGAGAATTAGTTCCAATTATGAAAGCCAAAAACTTAACTATGTTCTCATCATGTACTTGTTGCACATTACCTGCTTTTCTATCACGTTCACAGTTCCATTAATACTAAAGCTGTAGTTGCAAGAATGAACATTATAAATGTCCAGTGGATATGTATTTTCTCCATCTACTCGCAAAGTTGGTGCCTTCCAGAAGTCCAGGGGTTTTATTATTTTATCTGTTGCAATGTCAGAAAAATTAACTATGCCTTGACAGTTAAAGCCATTAAAAACTCTGAGTTGAGCCTCACCAGTGTGTGGTACAACTGCATAGGTATCCTGCAAAAGGAATATTCAATACACATAGCGAAATGAAAGAGCTCTATCTTCTGGTTATGGCAAATAGCCTGGACAGAATATAAACTAATTTTTATAAACTGTGTCCATAAATGAATATGTATAAATAATGTGTGTCAGAGTCAAACTTTTAATTGTAATACTAATGATACAGTGTACTATACAACTTGGTTATTTAAAAGAAACATACTTGTAACTGAAGTTCCACAATGGCTGAAATTATAAAAGCCACACCAGCCAAGACACCACCAATTCCTAGTTTCTGCAATGGGCGCTTAATATTACATTTTGCCAGGAGTGGATAAACCACAGTTTCAAACACAGGTATGAATATCAAGATTAGTAGAGGGTTCACAACTTGCATCTGATCTGGTTTCAGGGACCAGCCGCCCAGGTCACCTGTCATTCTTGTGGCTTGGAATGTCCACCGAGAACCCTGAAACAGATGTAATACAATAAGTCTGAACACACAGTGTAGTTATGTTGTTTACTGCAAGGCCTTAAACAGTTCAATCAAGGGGATGGAAGTAATAATGACTGACACATCAGATTTCATACAAACTCATGCAATGACCTTCTTATATGAGATCTGAGGTCCTCATGATAGAGGATATTAAAAATGTTCTCATCTGAGATGTGCCATTGTAATACACATCTATCATGTCATATCCCACAACAAAGTGAAGCATGAAAAGCATTTGGAAAATAACAATTATCTTATTTTTGAAAGCATAGTTTATTCTACAAGAATTGAAGGTTCACCAGCTTGCCACTTCCTTTGGAATTCCCTGGCAAACTGGTTATATATCCTCCCACATTCATAATGTACTCTCTTCAAACCTGATGTCGAAGGTATCGTTTTCTCCAAACTGTTACATCCACTGTTAAGAGCACATTTTACCATAACCCAGCATAAATTAACATACTCACCTGTTGCTCAAAAAGTGCCCAGAAAAATGGAAGTGGTAGGTACAGGAACAGAACACGTAATACAGCTTTGGTATCACTAATCAGAGTACTATCATATTTATCATCAGCGTAATCCAGCCAGTGCTCTCGTTCTTCATGTTTCTTTAGCTTTCCCTTCCTTACCAGGGCATGCTGAAATTAAAAAAAATAACATAAAAAGCATCAGTCTCTTTGTTGTCATAAGGTAATATATCATGCAAGTTTTTTAAACCATCTCATGTATATAATTTTTTTTATATCTGTTTCTAAGTTAATTTAGCTTCATCTATGCTGTGGTTGCTAGGCTCCAAAACTAGTTTGATGGCTCAAACATGTCCTGTGTGTGCCAAATGTTCATTCTTTGTCAACTATTTAAAAACCATTTCATGCATGAAGCACATATTGCATAGCTATTGGTTGTAAATAATACATCAGTCAATGAAAATGCATTGTGTTTAATTTTTTTGTGTTGTTTTGTTTAACAACGCTAACATTAGCTCAGCCTGTACATCATCACATGATACGAAGAACAGTAAATAACAAATTGGAAACAATGTTGGAAGAAGCAATTATGCATAACATGAGGTATTTTTTGGGCATTTTCTGGTGGGTCCAAGTTAAACTATGAGAAATCTCAATCAGGACAGCCAAACTCGGGGTCAACGCTGGAACCGAGGACATCCCAATTGTGAAAAAGGAGAACTGTTATATTATCTGTAAATTTGGTAGTGGGGCTATATATACCTTTGTTTAGCAAAGCAACAGAATTTAGTATATGTACTAAACTGAAGCTCTGTCAACTTGTCTATTGCTGCATACGCCAAAAGAGTTTTACATCTCTACGTATACGAAAAAATTCAACTATTGATTCCTGCATTCACTCATTCATTGATCTGAGCTAGGAATAAAAACACTTACCCCAATGCACTTGCAGACTTGAAGCACCACATTTCCTTCTGGTTTCTTAATAATGTAAAGCCTCTTTCCGCCGACAAATATTACTATAGACGAAAAAACACCCATCTGAGATAGTTAGCAGACATCATATTACAAATATGCACATAAATGATGAATCTCAGTCATGAAAGCATGTAGACTGTAAGTGTGGTGCCTTTAGTTACATCACTGAGAGAAAGTAATCAGCAATTCATTCACATTAACACCATTAAGTTACAATTATGACAAAAGAACATTAAAATGAATCCTTTTGTAACACATACATTCTGATAGGAGTGAAAATGATGATTGAATTAACACACAAAAGATTAATTTTTTTTTTTTTTATTTAAGCAAGGATGCTGAACAACATTCTCATTCCTGGTATATATAATAATAATCTGCTTTTGCACCTGACCTTCCTTCGGCATCATCTATGACCCGAAGTACAATGGGTACAATAGACATGTAGGATTGGAAATTATGGGGAATAGCATTAGGAAATGTAGCTTACAAAATTTTGTCGAATATAATTTTGGAAAAATTAAACCATATATTGAAAAAATTACTGGGGACTATCAGAACAGATTTAGAGATGGAAGATCTGTAATTGACAACATACTTGTAATGATAATGATGAATGAGAAAATTTGGGGATATAATCAGATTGTACAATATTTATTTATTGATTTTCAAAAGACATGTGACTCTGTACATAGAGACACACTATGGAAATGTATGGAAGAGTTTAAAATTCCCCCAAAATTAATAAATATGCATAAAACATCTGTACAAAAGACAAGAAGTGCTTTTGGAATAGAAGGAACACTGTCATCCTTTTTTGAAAATAAAAAAGGATTGAAACAGGATGACCCTTTATCACCAATATTATTCAATTTGGCATTACAAATAGTGATACAAAGTATAAAAATGGTTCCTACTGGTATGAAGATTGGTAAAGAACAACTGAATGTATTAGCGAATGCAGATGACATTGCATTAGTTGGCAAAAATGAAATAGAAATACAACAACTTTTTGTAGAAGTAGAAAACATTGCCAGAAAGTTATGACTATACATAAATCAAGGAAAAACAAAATATACGATAGTGGAACAGAATAAGAGTTCAAAACAAAATAAAATAGGACAACTAACAGTAAAAAATTATACATTTGAAGGAGTTGAAAATTTTAAATATTTAGGTGTTATACTTAATGAAGATAACAATCACCAAATAGATTTACAAGAAAGAATAAAAAGTTCTGACAAAACATACTTCATGCTACAAATATTTTTCAGAAATAAAAATATATCTAAAAAACTAAAATTAAGACTAAATAACGCAATAATAGACAAAATGGTAACATATGCATCAGAAACCTGGACACTAACAAAGAGAGAAAGCAAATATTTTTGAAAGGAAAGTATTTAGAAGAAAAAGAAAATTGGAGGATATTTAACAATAAAGAAATTTATGCAATGGTTAAAAAACACACTATAACAGAGACAATAAGGTTAAATAGGTTAGTTGGTTTGGGCATATAAACAGAATGGAAGAAAATAGAATTTCAAAAAAAGTATTATATATGAATTTGGAAACAACAAGGCTGAGAGGTAGACCAAGCAATAGATTGTAAGATGAAGAGGGGAGGATGAAAGACTAGTTTGTTGAAAATGGTGGAAGGAAAGGGTATATAACAGAGATGAATGGAAGAAGCTCCTGAGAATGAAAGGAATTGTCACAGTCTGCACATGCCAATGGATGAATGAATGAAATGAAATAAAAAGCCCTAATATCATTCTATTTATATTTTACATATGAATTGACACATTCATTAATGTATATATTCTGTACATTATTGAATTGCTCTTTAATATTATGACTAGAATTCCATAGTAATTGTCATCCTTTTTATAAGATACAGGTACTGAATAGACATATCTGTCATTGTTGTTGCCAAATCTTTAACTTTTAAGACTCTTTGTGTAGGAGGTTATTGCCTTGGTTATAGAGTACCAATTTTATTGCATGGCTGAATCAGCAACATGTGAATCAAATAATGGCCTAAAGTAAAGCAGCCCCATTATTTCACAAATATGGTAACCTGTAACTTTAAACTGCAATAAAACACAAGATGATAAGAACAAGCATTTTATTAGAATTGGTTGAAAATGTAAACTGAAGTTCTAAGTTTGTATCAAGCTTCCATACACAGCAATGATCAGTACTGTAACTCCCACACCAGTACATACTTACAGATAGTATGTGCAGTAATGGAATAAATCTTTCCTAAGTCTTTGTACTTACTGACAGCAATGATCATGAGACCAGCGGGTATTCCGAAAGCCAATGGATAGCAAGTATCCTGTTCCAAGCATCTGACATCTTGCCGGAGAATTGGGGTAATAAATGTTGAAATGAGGCTGCCAGAGTTGATAGAGAAGTAAAATATGGAGAAGAATTGCTGCAGTTGTCGCTCCTGCTGTGGCAACTTGAACTGATCGCCGCCAAACGCTGACACACAGGGTTTGATTCCGCCAGTGCCAAAAGCAATCAGAAGTAACCCAACTATACTAATTTCCCTGTAGATCAAACGGATGGAGGCATTGACATTTTAAAGAAATAATTATACAATTAGATCAGGTGAGACCCAAGTAACAGCTAAGAAAATATATGTAGTCAAACACAACTTAATCACTGAGGTGTATCTAATGACTATGTGATGGAAACAACTACATGTTTCGGCCTGTATTGGCCATCATCAGGTTGTCTAGGGAACTTAAGGTATAGCTATATGCATATAGCTAGCCCCTAAGTTCCCTAGACAACCTGATGATGGCCAATACAGGCCGAAACATGTAGTTGTTTCCATCACATACTCATTAAATACACCTCAGTGATTAAGTTGTGTTTGACTACATACCTTTTTCTAGTTTCACACACACAACGGGGATGACACACTTCCAAGTAATAGGTTCAGATTTGATACACCTTTGTAACCCTAAGCCCAACCAGTCCTGTAGTTTCATATCATTATTACGCAGTACAATGAGACGTGTTCTTACAACATTTGCAGACACATCCCTCAACCTCCCCCCTAACCCCCCCCCCTCAAAAAAAAACAACAAAAACAAATATAACTCTTTGTTTCACTTATTATCTTAACAAGACCAAGAAGTAAACTCAGCATGCACTTTGCGTTGTACACATGTCACTTTCTTTTTTCACACAGGTGTGTATTAAAATAGTTGCATTTGATGTATGTTTGTCTGTGCATCGTTGTATAAGCGGAAATTGTGCACAGTTTCCCTCATCCCAGACGCATAGCCTGCTGCTCTGCTCTTCAGCCGACCACCAGCAAACAAGGCACTACACATCATATGCGGCAATAACACAAGTATAGTCTCGAGCTCCTGATGATGGGCATATAAGTGCCCGAAACATGTTGGGCAGATTATAAGTGCAATAAAGCATTCAGTAGCATCTAGCTGGTTTTCTTCTCTACGCTTAAAATAGCTGCAGTTTCAAAAATTCTTATTAACACAAATTCTACCCCTCAATGATCCGATTGATGTAATTCTGATATAAAAAATTACAATTAAATAACACATGGTAAGTTTTCGGATCATCTGGGATCTAACATCGTGTACTGGGTTAGCGCACACTGATATTTCAGAGGAATGTGGTGTCTTCAGCTTCAAGTTTTGACAGGTCCAAGACCTCTTGTAGGGAGACACTAACCTAATATCACAATATCATATCATGGCAGAATTGAATCCTCAATAAAACTGCTGAGAAAATCTTGTGTCTCGTTATGCATATCGTAAGGATTTTCTAGCAACTAAGAAAACACTATCAAACGGAACACAGAATGACATGTAACAGAGCACTTTGAGAAAGATCGTGAAAGGTCAGAACAGTTGGCCTCAACAGGAGTTAGATCTGTGTACTTAAGAAACATGATCAAAAATTAAAGCTGAAACAAAACCACATATGTACGCAAAGCCGTGCTTTTGATACCAGTGAAAGAGTTTTGCGATAATTCTAAATTACCAAGTAAGAAGATCCCTGTTATGGAAGGTAAAGAAAAGACACTCTGCAGTGTACCTCACCAAAGCATATACTCTATATCAGAGGTTTACTGTAAATCTTTAATCCCAATAATGAGGGATTGCCTTTAGGGAGGTACAATGCAGCATATTTGACATTCATGTGACTGTGCATCATTATAAATTCTTGTAATAAAACCAACCAGATTTACTAATTTCTTAAATTTATTTTTGGAATGAAACTCTACATGTTTCAGACAGTTCCTCTGTCCATCATCAGGAGTTTTTCACTTTACACACAGCAATGGTATGTGTCATAAAAGTTTGCTGACAGCTTGCAAGCAGGATCAGGATTTTCCATCCCAATCCTGCTTGCAAGCTGTCAGCAAACCTATATGACATATGCCATTGCTGTGTGTACAGTGACAAACTCCTGATGATGGATATAGGAGCTGTCCAAAACATGTAGATTTTCATTTGAGAATTTGAGAAATTAGTTCATCTAGTTGGTTTTATTATAAGAATGCAGCATATATTATTCATATTTATGTACTTTAAACACACCTATTTTAGTCAGTGCTTGAACGAAAGAATGAAAAAGCAATGATAATATCATAGAGAATGTTTACCTGGCAGGTATATCTATTGCACCCGTTGTAGAAGAAAATGCTACGACAACATTTCCAAGTGCATAAACAATGGAGATGTAAAAGATTGTCCTGCAAACAAACATGTATAACACTTCAGCAGATCACTTGTTTGTAAATCATGTATGGCTGTAAAGAACTATGCATTAATCACCCACAGATTCAAATGACTTACATTCTTCACTTGCTCTGAAAGCTGAAAATAATCAGCAACAAGTAACTTTAAAATATTTTAGGTGTATAAGTATTTATGGCATTCCTTTATTTTGGAGAATCTGAGACAAGTTCTGAATAATTTTCTTCTATGTAAAAAAGCCTTTGGGTCTAAGGTGAAACAGTCACTCAAATACATATACATAAATATTATAACTGATTTTTTTGGAATTTATAACCATTGTTTCTTTTCTCTGATACTTACAAATAATCATAAATGTTCATGGACAGATAATTGGAAAAATTAACTGTACAAAAAATGTCATTCCTTTAGACATGCACACTGAAATGTCAAGGAACTCTATGATAGTCTGATTCATTTCTGCAATATATTGAAGGCTTTGTATTTCAAAATAGGTAAAATAGTGAGAGTCACTTCATGGGCAACATGTTATTCGTAAGCAACTGACTGCAGCCAAAAAAACAATAGTTTTCTATAATTTATTCATCTTAAAATGGTAATATGTAACATTGTATGAGACATCTTTTAATTCTATGATTTTTTAAAAAGTTAAATTTATTTGGTAGAGAAAGTGAACATTTTTTATTTAAAATTCACAGTATGTTAACTGTGAGCATATTACCACCCTTTTTGTAGTCCTTACATATCAAACCGTCCAGAGTGTAAAACACACCCTGAAAATTAAGACCCACCTGAATTTTCCAAGAAGAGTGTCTGCCAACATTGCTCCAAAGATGGGGAAGAAGTAACACAGCATTACAAACACATGGTAAAGAACAGTTGCATCATCATCACTATACAGCAATACATTCCTCAGGTACAGGGCAAGTATAGCTGAAACAATAAACAATACGATTTCTTGCTTTGGCACACCTGTATTCTACTACTCACAGGAGTTTTAAGTTCTGTTCGCATTGAAATGCTGGCACTGCCCTTGAATTTGAATTTGCATGTAGAGATAACCTAAAATAATATCATTTCTTATATTGCTGATTCAAATACACATCAAAGCCCCCCCCCCCCACAAAATGAAAGGGGAAAAACATTCAATGGTTGTTTCATTTAGAAGAAGAATGTTCTGAAATGGTTGAAGGAGATGCTTCTGCAAGACATTAGATTCTGTGGTGGTATATGTCTGTATATTACTATACACACTGTTGATTTACACATTTGTGTTTTGAATTGTTCTATTTCCAGTTAAGTTTTCAAGCTCTCATGGATTTATAAAATGTACAAGATAAATAAGTAAATAAATAAATAGAGCAATGTACATGACACTTTAGTACTTTTTCAAAATTTCAGTGCCCTTTGTTTTAGCATCTGTATTTTTGAAGTGCTCCAACTACACCTCTTAAATACCTACAATCTTACAACATGCTTGTAAAGGTCTGAGACAGACTGTTTTTATTTTTAACCCCTCATTTATCTGTGAGTATAATTTGAAATGCAAAAGAAAATCCATATTCTTAACGGCGAACATAAAATCCGCTTACTGATCTTGTTTACATTCAATAAACATATAAAGTAAATTCTAATAGAATTTCCTCTAGGGTTACACATTGAAACAGATCTTAAGTGGAACATAAATACACTGTATTTACCTCAGAATGCGTTCACTACTTCAGGGTTTCACACAATCAAAGAATTTATTAATCATATATCCCCAAGTGAGGAAGTGTGGAATAAACAGCATGTGAGATTTAGCACACTGTTTAAATCTTATCCAAATAAAGAGTTGTGTCCAAAGTATAACATTTGAACATTTGTTAAAAGTTTTTGTAAAAGGAATTCCTCCCAAAGTAGCATAAACAGATCTTATCGGAGGAAATTCTACTGTATGACTCATGAGTCGGATTACTATAATGGACGATGTTCTGTTGAATTAATTCAGAGATTTTAGTTTGTGAGGTCAAGATCGTATATAAACCTGCTTCTCTGCTCAAGCAGATGCAACGGAAGGAAAAGCAAGTGAAAGGTAAAGCTCTGCATATCCTTAACATGAACACGGGTGCAAACAAACTCTCATATTTATGCTCCAGCCAATTCACCCCTGAGGAAATATTACCCGCTACCAACTGGCTAACAGGTTGGACGAGTTATAGTTCTAATGCAGATGCAGTAGCACAGTGAAAAGCCGTTGTCCCCTTTGGAAATTAAAAACCATGGTCACACAAACCATAGTAAATCACCTTACTCACTGAAGTGTCCCATGTCATGGAATTCATTATTTTTAATTAGAATTACATATAGCAGCTATATGATATTTTTTAAAAGTTAAAGTATTGAAGAAGTCTAAAAAGCATTTTGTATTGTGAAGCCAATTATCATATCAATGTTCATTAAAAGATCTAATTTATTCCTGTTATATTAACATTAATAATACATTTTTTTGTAGAAAATGTATGTAACAGGAGAACCAAATGTATCATATGTAACAGGAGAACCAAGTGTATCATATGTAATGAGCTTACTTACTTCGCATTCCATAATAGGAAAACCTCTCACAGAACTCATTGCTGACAATGAAGAAGACTGACTTTGGATATTTCGGTTTCTGCAAAGAAAAGAAAATGAGTTAATAAAATACTAAAAGCCAAAAATTAGTAAATAAAATATTCAGCTTTCAATTATTGGTGTAGCAGCAAGACAGTACAGTAATAACTAAGACCCATATATAGACAGTACAGTAATAACTAAGACCCATATATAGACAGTAAACTAGTAACTAAGACTCATATATAGACAGTACACTAGTAACTAAGGCTCATATATAGACAGTACACTTGTAACTAAGGCTCATCCATAGACAGTACACTAATAACTAAGGCTCATGCACAGACAGTACACTAGTAACTAAGGCTCATCCTTAGACAGTACACTAATAACTAAGGCTCACATATAGACAGTACACTAGTAACTAAGGTTCATGCATAGACAGTACACTAGTAACTAAGGCTCATGCATAGACAGTACACTAGAAACTAAGGCTCAATCATAGACAGTACACTAGTAACTAAGGCTCAAAAATAGATGACCAAAATGTACTTTTTTCCCAACATATCGAATTACTTTCATGTCTTTAAAGTGGCACATTTGGACTGACAGTATTAACTCTGGAATGAAATCCAAAATGGTGCAACTTTCTGCTTACACTTCTTGGATACACGCAGAATCTTATTTATGGGAACGGAATAAACAGTAATTCAGAATTTGGTCCTCTGTGTTATGAAGCCATGTAGACTAGAAATTGGGTGCCAGTAGATTAGATGAACCAGTGCCTCCATCTTGTACCCTTTCTAACATGGGACGCAGTATGTGAAGAAAAATTAAATAAATTCTTGAGTTGTGGGAATGGGAACATACTTTCTTTCCTACATGCAGATTACCCAAAATCTGTGCAACCATGGGGTCTGACAGTAAGGTGCAAGGTTGTGCACTTGCAACAACTTGGGATCTTCGCACAATTTACTTTTATATTACAATCAATAATTTATTAAATCAAACAATAACAATTTTACAAAAACAAAACTAAGTTCTGAACGGTTCTTACAATTTCCATCTAAGGAAGTCTTACATATTGGATGTCTTCTCAGCCTCTCAGCAATTGAGTGTTAAGCAATTTTCTTACAGGTAATGTGTACCACCACGCAAAACAATCCCTGTCCGCCCTCATGCGTGCAACACTCACCCGTCTGTACCTTCAAGGAAAACAACAGGGAAAAAAATATTTTTGGGTGGATGTTACAACAGGTAGGTACCGTGTTCAAACTCAAAAGTCCCAATCAATTCAAAACCCCACGATAATCTAAATTACACATAATCGAGTAACAGGATATCATCCTATGTGCATTCTCTATCTGGAACGCTTTTTTTTGGGGGGGGGGGGTTTGGGGGGGTGGAGGTCTTTCCGGATGCTGAGTCCAGGACCACGGACCATGCAGAAACAGGGTGGGATATCATGTCACCGGCAGCAGCAGATTAGGCGGTAACAATGGCAGCACACGAAGCCGCAAGCTGCAAAACAATACAGAATGCCACGCACTATCCTACTTGTCCATTCCAAGCACAGATCCCAAGTCAGGCAGCAGTTCAAGGTAAACATCTGAAGGTTATTGCCAGGGGGCAACTTCTGAGGTTTTCCCAGTCATGTCGTTGAGGATTCCCTACTTCTTGGATATTAGGGTGTGTCAGTGGTTAATTGGACCCTGATCTTTCAACACAATGTAAAATCCTCATATTCAAAGTTCAGTTACCTACTGACCACTGAAGATATGGACATTACGTTATACCGAAAAGGCGGGATCAGATTACACATTTTTACAGCCTAGAAGAAATATTCTACTACCAGCTTTTAAAGAAGCCGAAGGAAAGGAGGCAGCGGAGCACATAATTCTAGTCTCAGAATTGTTTTATGGACCTACAAAAGAGGTTCTGCCAAGACCAAATTTATGTAAGTAGAGAAGACCCAGTGGCACGTGGTGCACAACTGTCGCAAAGAAACCAGATTACCAGGCAAAAGACTGGCTAAGGGGACTGCTATTGGATCATTTACAGTTAATGGATGGCAAAAGTGGAAACTTATTTCAAGCAATTAGTACATCATATTAATTATACGTTCCGAATAACATAACTTCAAAAACATTTTTTTTTACTACGATATTTTTCAGCCTATCTTCCTATCTTCCAGCCATCATCTGCATAGCTGATTAACAGATGCATAAAACGAAGTGTTAGGTAAGGGCCTCTCCTTCACATCCAATGTGCACAATAGCCATTAATAAAATATTATTTGCAATAATGGAACAATAATGAAATTATTAAAATTGGTTAAAACAAGAATATTTAATTCCTTTCATAAATATTTCAGCTCATGCGCCCTGTAGATGGAAGAAAAGAATCTACTCAGTGGTGTGTAGATGTGTGGGGGGACAAGCTGTGTTTTACGTAGCATGGAATTGATCTGGTTTAATAAAACACAGCGGGGTTGACGACAGTCACGTGTAGTTTAGAACAACCTGAAAGTACAGAAGCATGAAAGTGATTGAACACAGTAGGTACTGTGTGACAGCCTCCTTAGCTAATCGATTTGTAATAAACGAATAAAACAGAAGAAGAGGGACATTTCTATTGTATATGGTCAAAGCAAAAGTAACTAATGCAATTTCTTGTCTACTGTAACATTAGAAAAGAGGAATGTATGTTGGTACAGACTAATGGTAAGAAAAGGAAATCGGACCTTAGTGGCAGTTGAGGAAAAGTCTGGCAAGAACAGCAGATTGGAGATAAAGGATTTAGAAGATATATCACAACTGATTTCGTTTACCGTTTAAGTTACGGTACCACTTTGATCATAATTTAATTTCAAGTATAGTTACCACCACCTCCCCCGATCACGGAATTGACTCAACATACTAGACTGACTGTAAATCAGAGGCGAACTCAGGGCCGGAGGCTGCAACCCCCCAAAATCCCCAAAACAGAAATGAAAAAAAACACGGATTTTGTAGATAAGATGACACCAAACTTTTACATGATTTACTGTCCTTCAGAACTGAAATCAGCCACTGAAATCGGCTGATGACTTGTGCATAAGAGTTTGAAAAAAATAATTAATAACATTTAGAAAACAAGAAGACAGGGTCTTCTGAATGATTTCTGGAATGTGCTGTTATATTGGTACGCATATAAATGCAGACATTTCTGGATTTCAGCTACACTTACCGCATGAGTTTTATAACATAATTTTTAAATAAAAAATAAATTATTTATGTAGTCTCAGGGTCAGCGCCTACGACCCGCCCCAATGAAAAATTCTGGGTGCGCACCTGCTTCCATTTATTCTCTGTATTTTCCCCGTGACAGATTTTATATTTCAATCCATTTTGATTACAATTTTACAATAAACTTCAATTTACAACAATTTTCATTACGAGTGGAAAAGCCGTTGCGCACATTTCTTTGAGTAGGAGGTCTGTACCGAAAATCATAGCCAATCATTTTCACAGCCACGTAAAAATATATATAGGCCAATACCACGTGTCAGTCAAATATATGCACTGTATTCACTTTAGTACAATATTCAACCACCCCCCCCCCCCCCCCCACTTCTGTCCAGCACGTACAGCCCCCCGTCGTTGTACCGTTTTTCTTCATCTACGCGCTGCTCTATTTCTCCCCT
>Ga0123354_10006074_pt1 | contig 17823 bp, 17 predicted proteins | sample TergutLab28metaG_2_FD_97872 | JGI IMG/M metagenome (GOLD analysis project Ga0123354, IMG submission 97872) | Labiotermes labralis P4 segment gut microbial communities from Petit-Saut dam, French Guiana - Lab288 P4 | ecosystem: Host-associated > Arthropoda: Insects > Digestive system > Gut ...
AATAACCGACAAACAAAACAAGTACCAAGAACTGGCGAATGAAATATGTGCTATGTGGAAGCAAAAGGCAGCACAAGTGATCCCAATAGTAATATCACCTACGGGAGTAATTCCAAAGTCACTGTCACAAAGTCTAACAAGACTTAACTTGCACCCCAATACATATATACAACTGCAAAAATCTCTAATTCTTGGCACATGTTCAATTGTAAGAAACTTTTTAAACTACAAATAAGACCACCGAGCCTAATCCTGTTGATTACTACATCCCAGGGTAGGTGAATATTTCCGAGCCAAAGCTGAGAAGTGAAAAATTCGACAATATAGTAGTAATAATAATAATAATAATAATAATAATAATAAAGATCTCTATGACCAGAAATGTGTGCAGTAGGGATGCAGGCATGTGACTTCGACCCGGCTCATCTTTTTTTTTCCCCGATTCTGTACCATTCCCTCTTCCGGGCCGGGATACCGTAGTCGGTATAGCGACTCGCTACGGGCTGGACGGTCCGGTGATCTAATCTCGGTGGGGGCGAGATTTTCCGCACCTGTCCAGACCGGCCGTGGGGCCCATCCAGTCTTCTGTACAATGGGTACCGGGTCTTTCCCGGAGGTGAAGCGGCCGGGGCGTGGCGTTGACCGTCCGTCTCCTTCTAGCGCCGAGGTTAAAGAAAGAGTAGAGGTATACTCCCCTGGGCCTTTGTGGCCTGTTCTAGGGTGAACTTTACCTTCTGTACCATTCCCTCTCCCAGGAAGTACCACGTGCCTGCGACATTCCCAAACCAATAGACGCCAGCGCGCGCTGTAAGATAAGGAATTCCGTAGACAGCCGGATGTTGCGGTGAGTGTGCATGCGTGTGTACACAGTGACTTCACTAGCGGTTGCGACACTGTTCGGCTTGTTAAAACCGTCTTAATTCTTGCAACATTACGTACTGAAGCACTGGCCGGAAGACCGTGGTTCGATTCATGGCATGGTCACGGACTGTATTGTTGGCTGTCCAGGCTACGGGCTGGATGATGGTGGAATCTTGGTTTGATCGCCGGTAGGGCAAGAGATTCTTTCCTTCTTTGAAGCGCCCAAACCAGCTATGGGGCACATCCAGCCTCCTATTCAGTGGGCACCGGGGGGGGGGGGGTTCGCGGGGGTAAAACAGCCAGGGGGTGACGCTGACCCCTTACCTTCTTCTGATGGCCAGGTTAAGAAGGAGTGGAGCTATGCTTCCAGTCGTACGGCTTCATGGCATGCACGAAGACAGCTCTGCCTTCACATATAGTTAGTGTCAGTCACCATCACAGTATTTGCTGTCTGACTGACGTCTCGGCCTTCCCTGATTGTTTAGTTGTTTTCTTCTAGTTCCTTCACTGCTGTAGTCGTGTTCAGGGTTTTGAGAAGTCAATACGAGACCCCAGAATTTATTATACATGTGCTTTCTATATTTCTTAACCAATTTCCGTAAAATTCGGTTTAGGAGTTTCCCGCATAATGCCGTTTAGCAATTAACGACTTTAATTAAAATCGGTATGGTGGGGACCATATTTAACCTAAGGGTGTAAATTAAATTTTGCACGTATTTTCTTTATTCCTCGTCCGATTTGCGTCCGATTTGCACATTGTTCAGTATAGTAATATAAACAGCCAACTTGATGCAACAGTAATAATTTTATTAATAATTTCAATCAGCTCAACATGTTTCGGGCGTTAATTTCTCCCATCCTCAGGAGTACTAGACTGTGTTTACAGCTTGTGGTATAAAGCATATCCACCTCATCCTGGTCACCAGCAGGCAGCATCGTCAGTGCTTTATACCACAAGCTGTAAACGCAGTCTAGTGCTCCTGTGGATGGGCGAAATTATCGCCCGAAACATGTTGAGCTGATTGAAATTATTAATAAAATTGTTATTGTTGCATCTAGTTGGCTGTTTATATTATTGTATCAATGATGTAGGTCACACAAACATCAAATTCGGTATAGGATATTCCGACCAAAAATCGAGCGATTGTGAGTTTTGTTAATATCGGCGCAGTAAAGGACATATTTGACTTGTGGGCTTAAACGAACTTCAGCCGCTGTTTGTCTGTGTTTATTGCCTGATTTGTGTGAAACTTGGTGCAACAGGTCTACAAATAATTTTGTTGGGAATTTGCAAGTTTTCTGCAGAGAAGGGCCAGCGGAATGACCGCCTGTCTGGACTTCTTGTTTCAGGTTCAGATGCTGCAGCAGCAAGTGAGTGTCTTGGCCGACAACCAGAACAACACCGATGACCGCTACACACGTGCAAAGCAGGACAGTGCGGCCCTTCAGGCTCGAGTGCACATGCTGGAAGAACAGCTACGAGAGTCCGAGCTTCGAGCTGAGGAACGTCTGCAAGAGGCGCAGAAGAGGCATCGAGAGCTTGTAGTGCGCATAGAGAGGGAGAAGCAACTGCAGATAGAGAACTGTACCATCAGGTATGCGAAGTGATGTGGTGACGTGCCACTGGGAATGAAATGCCGCGTAAGTTTGTGCTCTCAAGATGGTCTGTGACTCACTGCAGCTGTCTTATTTGTTTTTGCGTTGCTCGTCGTCTGACTTTCAATGTAATAGCACTTTTCGGAAGCCAGCTATGCTTCCGTCAACAGGTAAAGGAATTTCGGCTTACAGAGAGATCAGTGACTAAGAATCTCTTTGTACAGGGGTCCACCGGCTTAGGTGCTTACTTTTACCTCAAGATAAGTACTACATTGAAAGTTAGGCGGCGTACCAAGTCCAAAGAATAGAAGATGACTTCATCTGAGAAAGATATTTGAGGATGAGGAGGAAGAAGTAGCAGAGGTCTGCAGAAGACTGCAGAATTGATGGCTTCATTATTTGTGTGCATGGTCTGCAATATCATTGGGTTGATTTAAGGAAGAATGCTGAGACAGAGTGGACATGTGTCTCACATGGAGAAAATTTGTATGGAGTATTTGTTTTGAAAGCCTCGAAGGAAGGATTCATTTGAGCGAGACAGTGGGGAATGGGAGGATAATGATCCTTTGGTGGTCCTTTGTACTTCAGAGTTCCATAAATGCAAGGAAAAAGAGTGGGTCATGCATAGTAAGAATATATCTGTTGTGAATGTATGAACATAATGACAGATACCTTGTGGCTGATGTTACAAATATAAGAATTTCCTTACTTTCGATGAACAGTATCGTTCGCTGCCTAACGTGCATGGTACCAAATTACTTTCATCTGAAAATATCGTAGTCACCTGTTGCCTATATAACGTGATGCGTGTTGTCAGATTATGTTCATTCTCATTCATGTGTAGATGTATGATATATGATATGTTGTATTTGTTAACTGCAGTTGGGTAGCCACCTGGTGGCAGTAGTACAGTACACGTTTACACACAAACAATACACAGAACATCACAAAACAAACAATACATAGAACAACACACAAATTTGGAAGAGTGCTGGCCGTGCCCCAACTTTGCGGGTTTTACCTTGGCATTTGCCTTACAACTGAGGAGAAAGCACGGGGAAACCTCAGTCAGGGTAGCCGAAGAGTGCCAACTGGCACGATGAAGATGCATAAACAGACAATAAGAATACAACATATGATTTTCATGAGTGTTCTGTCATCCTTATTTCATACGAAGCTTGCTGCAATGAAAGGATTTAAGACATTCTTGACAGAGGCATAGAGACAATTACAAATGGTCCCCATGGGCATGAGGTACATATCCCATTTACACACCAGCTGACAAATGCTCACCACAAAGAACTCCCTGGGCTGCTGCTGCAACTAAGCAGATACCAAATGACTGAATGACATTTGATGATCCCATTTGATTGGACTCTGCAACCTGAATGCCTTCATGTGACTGCATCATACTTTTCCTCGTAGCCTTACCATGTATTTCTGGTACGCAGTTGGTGGTCAGCTGCTGGTGTACCATACACACAGCCATGTGGCCTTCACTGGAGTTCCACAAGGGTTTCATTTGAACAGCCTTCATACTGGAAACTGCATGTGACTGCTGTGCAACTAGATACTTGCCGCATACGTCCACAGTTAACACTTTACTGTGACGAGAGATACTGTAACACTTATTGTAGCAGAATGTTTGCTAATGTGGTTACCAAGAAAGAAAGTGGAGACAGAATAAACAGGAAAATTGATGTAATAGGAACATGAAATTGCAGGTTACAAACAATGGAAGTGGAAGGAGCAACCCTGCGGGAGGAATGCTCAAGGCTTCACTCACAAGTTGAGCGGCTACGAGCAGAGAAACAAGCATCTGAAGACCAGAGGGGAGAGAGAGAACTGATGTTGGCTGCTCTAAGAGAGGAGCTGCAGACACTGCGGGACATCGAGCGGAGGGTTAAGGATGAAAGACTAGCAAGTGCACAGGTAGGTGGATATGCTGAGGAATATTAGAACAAGCCATGATCTTCAGAAAATAACAGCAGTATTGCACATAGCACATGTGATCTTAAAAACACATATTATGCAATTTTTCATTCCTGTTCCATACAGTGTATTGTTGTGACACAAAGCTACTTTGAGAGCTAACAAGCAGTGAAAATTTTGCATTGGCAAGTCATATATTGTGGTGTGAATTTGATTAACAGCATGGTCGTAACCATGCATGATAGGCATATGTTATTTTTCTTTGTATGTCATTAAAACTACATTGAGCTGAAGAATGTTTGACATGAGAGCTGTATGTGTTTTAATTGTGACTGTTGTGTTATGCAGTAGGTATTTGCATGAGAATCTGTTGAGAAAATTGAATTTGTATTATGATCTGTTATGTTCCATTTCTTTGAGAAGCTGCTTTTGAGGAAACTGACATTTGAATTGCATGTACAGGGAGAGTCTATTGTCTAAAAAATTATGTTATTGAGATAATGACTTGAAAATTTATATACACATACCGGGAATGATGCAAAACAGGACCTGCTCATAATTGATGCTGAAACTGGTCTCCTTTCACATCCAAAGCACACTGGAATGCGTTTCTCCAAATTCTGGAATACTTTTCCCAAAGTGTCAATGTTGACGGCAGAATCTCTTGGCGTATAGTGTCTTTGAGTTGTTCGATTGTGCGAGGTGTATTTTTGTTGTACACTTTGCCCTTCAGTAGGCCCCAAAGAAAGAAGTTGACAGGCGTTAGATCGGCTTCCCCTTGTCTCTAACTTTTTAACCAATTTCTGGATGCAGCACTTTGATGGTTCATGTCTTTCGCCAAATTCCGTTCGAAATGCCATCTGGCATGCTTTAAATGAACCTGTTTGCCGGTATTTATGAACGAGAAACCCACGCTGTTCGACTCTATACGTAGACAATAGTTTGGGGCCTCTAGCGAGAGACTCACCCTGTAGTGTAAGAGTTTTATGAGATTAATGCATACTGAAAGTTTTGGTGTATATTCTATATATCACATTTAATTAAAATCCATTAACTAGTTCTGGAGATAATGACCTCACCACTGTGTGTTTCATACAGTTTTTGCAAGAACACATAACAACGATTACAGTAGCGTGAAAATTGTAAAGACAAATAATTCTGCTTTGGCATATAGGTGGTTGAAGAACTGAGCACAGAAATAGAGCGACTGAAGGCAGAACGGAATGGATCATACATCATGGAAGCCTGCAGCCAGGCAGAATTGGACGGGCAGCTTCATGATGACCTCATAGCAAGACTTAATGAGCTGCAGGTGGAGGTGGCCAGTTTACGACATCAAAACAAAAGTATGTTAATGCGGTGGATGAAATTCAGCTTGCACAGCCCTGTGGCTAATGAGGCATATTACTTGTATAATCTGTGGGAAATTAATTAATGGCAGTTCCATAATTTGAGGCACCAAGCAAAAGAATCTGTATTCATTTTTTTTTTTAGATTTTTGGTAGTGTCCTAAGGTGAAGAACAAAAGACAAACTGAGGGTGTTTGAGAACAGGTTCTGTGGGGAATTTTTGTACCCATGAAAGCACGGATGGGGGTTGGGGGTGGGGGAAGGTGGTAGGAGGAACCTACATGTACCAGTTGGCAATATAAAGTACAGGAAAGAAAAATATGTTTGAAAATACATATTGTAGCTGATCCCAGTGGCATTGCAGTCTAAGGCATAGGTCTGTGGCTGTTGGAGTGCTGGGATTGTGGGTTTGAATCTTGCTAGTTGAATCCCCCTGAGGGCATAGGTGTTCGTCCCTTCTGATGTGTAGGTAGCAGCCTCTACAACAAGGTGATCTTCTGTTCAGAGGAATCTTACCATGCGCGCGTGAGTGCATGTGTGTGTGTGTGAGCACGTGTGCATGCATATGGTATAGAAATCTGAACAGTTTTTAGCCTAGGACCCAGTTGGGTTGATGTGCCACAGAAAAAGGATAACAAGAATATTGTAACTTTATAATTAGTTAAGTGCATTGTATGATATTGAATTATGAAATATGGATTCATTTTGTTTCACAAATAATATTTCCCTTAACCTCCCTTGTAGGAATTTAAATTGGCTCTTGGCCATATCTGCATTGACCAAGTGGTTCTCTGAACCCACCATTTTCTTGGAAATCACAGGATAGAAATACAGTAAACTATATGTTGTTATTAAGCATCTGCCTTCCATTAAATGATGCAGACAGGCTACCTTCGTGCCATTTGTGACTCACAACTGAAATAAAATGTGAGAGATTGCCAAAAAATCACAGATGAGGTACATTACTGCCAGTTATGAACACACAGTGTGGGTTAACCTTTAAAAGAAACAAGGAAATATATTTACATTTTTAAGACACATTACATTATCTCTGTTTTATTTTCCATAAAGTGCTGTTTATTACATAATTTTTTATCTATTTTTGTTGAAATAACACATTTTTTTTCATAAACCATGCACTAAAATTTGAATACAAACCTGGGCAGATAAAGGTTCACTAGGATGTTTGTTATCAGTGATGATAAATTTGGAAAATTTTGCAGATCTGCAGGAGACAAATGAAGAACTGCAGGCACAGATGCTGACAAGAAGCTTGGAAGAAGGTCGCAACTTGCTGACAGGTGTTGGCAATGGGAACAGTTTGGCTGAGGAACTAGAAGCTATGTCTGCGCAGGAGGTGAGTCAATATCACAGTAGTGGTAGTACTCACAGTTTGTGAAAACATGGTGCTTTGTAATATCTTCCTAGTGCTGCTTGTCCTTGGTCTTGCTTGAAGGGCACCACATCTCTATGGAGAATGCAAGGAACAAGTTTTGTTTTATTTTCAAGCTTTTGTCTAATTTGATTTTGACTCTGAAATCATGACTGACATACGGTATGTATATCACCTTGTATCAGCATAAATGCACATCCTTTGCTGTTTGATGTTCCATGCCTGTAGTGCCAATTGATTAGATCAACATAAGTACTATAATGTGAGGTAGTTACAGTACGTATTTTCATGATGTTGCCTTGTAATAAGTGCATGCTGTCATGAAAACAAGGTCATCTCTCTACTAAATGTAACAACATGCATTGAATACAAATGTAGGAGTGGTGGGTTAGCTCATTCTGTTATGAACATGAGCAGTAGGTAGAGGCCAGTTCAACTTCATATTATGGAAGCATTTTCCATAGGGGAAAGAGGCCTTAGTGGCCCTTGGATAGGAATCTGTATGGGCCCCAGACTCAGTGTGGATGCAGTGGTAAATAAATATCTGCTCCTGCTGTGAATTGAACTCCAAATTCCAGCCCGTAGTGTTGTTAGAATACACACTGTGCAACAGCTGTCATTCAAAAATAAAAACTTAGTAAATATGAAATTTAGTGACAAATTAACCTTTTTTTTTACCAGGTTGGTATTTAAACTTTTATGCTTGCCTTATGAAAAACATGAGTATTATTTGAACAGAAAAAAGGTAAAATTATGAAATAAACACCATTTTGTAGGAAATAAAACGGAGATTATGCCACTTATCTTAAAAATGGGAGTAAATATCATTGTTGGTGAGTATATATACAGCGAAATTTTAGGGGAGTTCTGCTATTTGTGTTTGTGTTTGGCAGCATAGTTATATGTAAGGTTCATGTATGAAAGAGTGATGGCAGATAACTTTAAAAAATGTCATAATTGTTCCTGTTGCATAAAAGGCTGTGGGTGGGCAAGGTAATGTTTCTTTTAAACTAACTATAAGGTTTTGAAAGATTTCACAATCTAACTTGCTTAGAGGGATGATTTTAGTGGCATTATGTTATGGAATGCTCTTCAAGTGGTTTCAGTTTGGGTTCAAGTGTCTAAGTTTTCATATATGTAGGTGAATCAGCAGTTTTCTGTGAAGTTAATGTGAGACTAGATCAGTCATTAGGGCAAGGGTTGACATATTTTAGATGGCAGGTCACCGTGCAGTGCAGAAATTTTGTTATGGCACCAAGCTCTTTCCAGAGTAATTTTATTTTATACCTGATTTTGCTTCGTTTATGATCTGTCTGGGCAATTATCACACCTCAAACTGCTCTTTTTCTGGCAGGGAACTCTAGAAACCATAAGCTTTCATTTGCATGTTTTGTATGTAGAAGCTGCCAGCAATGAGTATTTTTTGTGTCATCTGTGACTGGTAGTAAGAAACTACAGTGCTTTAATGGCATTTGTGTAGAAGTGTGCAGGATATGACTCTGTGACTCGGTCAATCATGTACTTGTCCCTCTTAAGACTGAGACATGTCATACCACAGGGCGATACTTATTTTTTACTTACTACCATAGAAGCCATAAGCTACAGCTAGATTACTAAATAACAGTGCTTCAATTCCTGACGGGGGCAAAAGATTATTTTTCTTTTCTCCAAAATATCCAGACCAGCTGTTGGGATCATAATGTCCTATTATGTGGGTATTCATTTATTTCCCAGGATGTAAAGCAGCTGGAGCATGAGGCTGACCACTAATCTCCAGTTAGTGTCAGGGACAAGAATGAGTGGAGCTATACCTCTGCTCCTTCATATACCTTAGTGGCATGTGTAGTGAGGATTTTGCCTTAGCTTTTACTGCCATGGGAATTTTCGTTGTTCTTTGAGCTGTAATTTGTGGCTTTTAAAAATACTGTAATTTGTTTGCTTATGTTTCCTTAGAAACCCATGTACTTACCCACACTTGGCCATTCTGTAATTGATGTCAGGAAAAAGATGAGAAAACTGAAACAGTATCCATTAATATAAATGACAATAGAGCATTTGTGCCTGCCACTCAGGTATGAGAGTATGTGCATGCATGAGGGTATGGCATGTGAATGCATGCCAATAGGAAGGCTCTGTTTATGTTCTCATTGTTCATGTTTTTGTGCATTTGTGTTTGTATAACTTTCGTAATTAAAAAATTCAATTAATTAGCTACACTATTTGGAAAATAGTAATAAATGACACAGGGAACAGACAAGGTTCACAGTGCCTCTTCTGCAAGAGACTATATGTTACTGTGTTGGAACTGACCTTTCACTCTGTTGTGGACATTCTGGGTACCAAATGCCATGTCAGAAGCAGAATTCACTGATTTAGGTGATTGTAGGAATGCATGCTAATTACCCAGGGCCAAGTATTTTGGTATTTCAGAGTTCCTGTCCTAAAGGATTTTGTGGGATGATTGTTGTGTGTGCATTAAGTATAGATGACACAGTAGTAAGGTGCAGAGATATTTTGTGTTGGTGTCAGTTTGTGGCACATTGAGTGGCAGTTGCAGTACTTGGCACCAGTTGCTCTTCTAAGTCAAATTATTGTGGGTTTGGATTTGAACTATATTTTACATATTCACTGTTTAATTTCAACAACTTCATGTGATCTGCACAGAGATGCCTAGACTTTTGATGGCACTTCTATTACATGTAGTTTTCATAACAGTTGTGCCATGTTGATTTCTCACTTTTGTGGGTAACTTTTAGTATTCTGCGCTGTCTAGCTGGTAACTGCTTTTGCACAAATATTCAAAGCCTGAAATTAAACTTATAGCTCCTACCAAGTGTGAGTTCCAGAAAGATTGATCTCTGACCAGTGGTCAAGGGAGTTCACATTTGGTTACAGATTATCAGTAAGTGATATGTATCAATCCAGTTTAGATGGCGTTTTGACAAATATGTGTGCTTGCCAATTTTATCACCTCTAATAGATGTGGAGGGCAAAGAACTCTTCCTATTTGGTATGTGTTTTGATCCATAGGCCACTTCTTAGTGTTTTATGATTTCTAAGTTTTTTTGGTGGGGGTGGAGGGGATGTTAGCTTTCATCTTTGGGCAGGTCAGAACTAGTACACCGGAGGGTTTAGAGGCAATGATGTTAACAGTTCCTTCCTTTGGTGATTAAGGGTGAGTATCCTGTGGTTCCAGACGTGTGTTTTGAACAGTTTTGGAAATGCAGAACTGTGACAAGTATTGAGCAGATAAGCAGTATGAAAAGTGGACTGTTTTTAGCCTGAAACAAAATGTACTAGCAGACAGTTTCGTGATCTGTCATTACCAGAGCCCCAGAAACTTTTGAACAATAATGTGGTGGAAAATGAATCTCATAACTGTATAGAAAGTGTGATGTGTTGTTGGTGGTGAACTGTTGGTTGAGTTGTATTCAGAAAGATTGTGACATTTAAAGAGCAGTATGAGGTACTTGTACACTGAAGCAAAACACTTGTTTCATTTTAATTGTTCCCACATAATGGACTGTGATGTAAGTAGGTACTGCTGTGTTAAAATAATTATGATAAAAACTTCCAAATTTAGCAATTCCTTTTGGAGATATCAAGGCTGACATTGTCACAGGAATGTTAACAGGGAGTGGACGAAATGTCACTCATAACGCCATACTTGATGAAATATTGTTTGATGGGTGGAAGTATGTTTGAATTCATATCATAGCACACCACTTGAAAAGTGGAGATATGTGTGTTATAAATTAGTTTTTAGTTGTTACTCTTGTCCCCGTAATATCTTGTCCTTTGTGGCTGAATAAAATTTGCCACCATTTGTTGTGTCTGTATCTGCTAGCAATAGCAAGGTGATTTGAATGGTCCAAAGCCCATATATATGTGTCTACAGGCATTTATACTGACTTTAGTTTTAATACTGAAACTGAAGCAATGCAAGAATTTTATTGTGTTATAGCATTAAAATAATTTATCCATGAAGCTCAGTTGTTATCTGAGCTGTTTTTGTTGTTCTAGTTTTCTTTTTCTTTCTTTTCTTTTCTTTTTTTTTTACAATGGTGGGACCTTACATTTTTTCATTTTTTTTTCTGTTCTGTTTTATTTTCACAGTTGAGGGAAAATACTGAGGAACAAATGACCATAGAGAAGGTAGGCTCTTTTAGACCACAAAGATAGTGCGTTTTGTGAAGATATGTTAGGCTGTGTACATATACTAACATCACTTCTAAATTAACTGGTGATTTGTTCCTGCTCCTGCATATCCTGTATATTTTTATTATCATATGTTTGTATTTGTGTTTTGTATCATCTGTGCACCTTCATTGGTCTTGGCTGCATTTTTCTGTGCAATGTTGTTCGAACATGTGTTTATACATAGTATGTATGTGCATTTATGGTTGTGGTGCAGCATGTTCTGTATTACATCTTGTGGTCTCATTTGGCTGTTCAAGTGAAGATGAAGGTCTTGTGCAGTGTTATGCCATTTGGATTGTTGAGTAGTTACTGATGGTTCTGATGAACTTGGTGCCTTGGTAACTGGTAAAGTGTCATATCCCTGAAGACTACATCATCACCATTATCTTGCAAACCTTAACTCATTCATAGTGCAAGTGCTCATTGGCAGTCACACATAAAATGCTGATGTTTAATTGGCTTCAGTAACATTGCATCTTATGCTTCCCATGTCCAGTGGTGCTGCATGTCGGTTTATCATGAGCTCAAAGGCTTACTTTGTTTCCACCCATAAAATTAACCATAAATCTTTTTTTTTCACATTTGTACCATGCATCTTGATATTATCAAAGTTTTATTTATTTACCAACTGATGCACTAGTGAGTTGTCTTAAAAATATTAAAAATTTACATTAAAACTGCTCCGACATGTTTCGGTGTTACAGTTACACCATCATCAGGGAGCACATTAATTCATTCTTACTAAAGTTACAGTTGCTAAAATAGTCCCTTAAAGTACATCGGTGTGCGGTTAATATGGTGGTGGTGTGGCTGCATATATTAGGTCCTAATTGGTGTCTGTATGTTGCACTGTTCATCAGTAGTCTACTGCTGATTGTGTAACTGTAACATCGAAACATGTCGGAGCTGTTTTAATGTAAAGTTAAATGTAAATTTTTAATATTTTTAAGACAACTCACTAGTGCATCAGTTGGTAAATAAATAAAACTTCGATAAACCTCATATTGGTTCAGAGCAGTGTATAGTTCATCTTGGAACAACTGATGCATCTGTGCATGGGATATGTATGCTTCTGTAGAAACAGGAGGTTCAAACATCATTTCCATGTTGAACTAAGGTGGGATTAAAATGGGCAGCAAATAAATGGATTTCCCTGCTGTGCTGTGAAGAAGCTTGCCACACTGCTGTATAAGACTCATACTTATGACTAGAGATCCTGTCTGTTATGTGCTTAGTGCAGTGGTTACATGTCCCAATATAGCAGAAAAGTTTTTTCCTCATGATGATTACCATGTAAATGGTTGAAACACCTGAGGAATGTGATATGACTATGTTTGATGGACGCAAGTAGAAACAAGCTGTGTTTTGTTGCTTTAATTTCTTTAAAGCAATCCCATTACATGCCTGGACAGGCCCTGAGGGTCCCAGAAGGTTGAGGCTCCCAGATTTCAAGACAGTCAGCACATGAAGGTGGTAAGGTTGTCAGCCCTATGCACTTGCCTCTTTGCCGCCCCCCAAGGAAATATTCCTGGTACTCATTTCTGTTAGAAACCAAGTGGACCCCAGGGCCATAGTGTGGCCAGAAGGATCATGTCAATGGAAAATTTCATGGAACCCGCGACATTCCGGCTTGTAGCGCGGTGCCTCAACCAACTGATCCACCGTGTACCCCTTAGTTTCTTTAAGTGAATCTTATTTGTTTTCCTGGTAGAAAATGGGCATATAAATTCAGTTATAGCCGTGTATGTTACAACTGCAGAACACACACACACACGTGCGAAATTGAGCTATAGAGACAGCAAGCAATATTAGTGATTGACATGTTTATTGTTTTTCAGATGAGGACAGCTCTGAAGGAACAACAGGAAGTGAATTCACAGTTGAGGTCTTACATTGACGGTATTCTGCTCAATATCGTTGACAACTACCCACAGCTTTTGGAGGTGAAGACACATTGAACATGCAGATGGCAGCAGATAGGCATGCAGCCTGATGTTGTGATCAGCCACCAGATTTGACCATTTGGTTGTTGGTGCCAAGTATTCAGTGCAATTCAAATATTGTAAGGAATGCTACTGGAACTTCAGAGAAGTTGCGTGCAGCTGGAAATCTTTTGCATGCAGAACTCACTATAGTTGTTGTTCCTAAAGGCAGTGAACTTTCTTATCATTTGTTTCTTTTTATATGAGATTATTAATTGTTGTCACTGACAGAAGTAAGTACTTGAATATTTTGAAGAGGCTGGACCTTCCTCCATTGTAGAACCAAAAATAGTGTTTTGAAAACAGATGGTCTGTTTCAATCTGGGGAATACATAATTTGCTTTTATGTCAAGATGAAGTTTGTAATGCTTATATGTTGCAGAAACTTTACTGTCTGTGACATTTGTGCTTGTGTGAAGTGTAGATAATTGGTGATGAATCCATCCAAGTGACCTGAAAATGAAACAGTTCCTCAGATCTGAACTGCTCAGTAATTTAAGAATTATTAGTAAACAGGTTTGTTATTTAAAGTTTGTTGTTAAATTTTATGAAATGTAATTGACATTTCACATGTACGAGCTTGTATATATTGGAATTATATTTTCTTGTTCAACAGCAAGTATACTCATTTCTTTCATGTGTTGACATATTAGGGAGACGTAGCTTAAATACACACTTGCATGTGCGTGCACCCACACACACGCGTGTGCACACGTGCACAGCCTGTTATAGGGTGAACTTTACTTTTACCTTTTTGATTTTCAGATGAGACATCTGTGTAGTGTTTTCAATAATTAATAAAGTGTATACAAGTTTTCAGTCTAGTTAGACTGCAAACTTATATATATTTTATTCATTATTTACTTTTACCTTTCTGTGCTCTGGATATCTGTGACTGACAGATCTACTGGCTGCTGTTGTGAAATTGATGATAAACGGAAGTGCCTGCTCTTTGGCTGGGGTATGGTTGCTTTCTTTATCATTATCTCAGTATACAGTAACTGAAAGTTAAACTTATACTTGTGAGAGCCATTAAGGTGCTTGGGGGAGATGAAGTAAAGCCCTACTAGCTTTTAGCTCTGGTGTTAGTTGGAGGTGACTGTTCAGCTTCACACCGTGACTGTTGTAACCCCAAGGAAAGAGCACCTGGTACCCCTTGAATAAGAGGCAGGCTTGGCCCCAGAACCAGTATGGACATCTTGGAGAGGAGAAAAATATCTTGGCTCACCTGGGCATCGAACCCTGTCTCATTGGTTATCCAGTCTGCAGTCTTAGTGACTGTATTACATAGGGCATCCCAGCTCCTTTGTGTGGTACCAAAAGCTTTAACAAGTTAGAAAATGTCCACAGAAGGACATATTTTTGGCACATCCTCATAATTACATCAACAAAAGGAATGTTGATAACCTTGATAGTGAAGATGACCACAGTATCTGGTATCCTTGATAAGCATAATGACTGTGAAACAGTGGTAATGCTAGTAACCAATTAGTCATAAATGTACTGAGGTGTTCATGTAAAGTATGTGTTATTTCTGTCTGTTTTTAATCATAATTCAGCATCTTATGTATGAAACAAATGGGCAGATCAATTAAAATCCATACTCCCATTCCAGAGTCAGAATATACACCTGTCATCACATCAACGGCTGTCTGTACATTTCTAGTATTGTAATTTTTGTATTGCAGAGACACTAGCTAGATGGCAAGCTGAAGTGAGTGAGGATGGAAGACTAGTTGGTGGAAAAGGGTGGAAGGAAAGGGTATTAAACAGAGAGGAACGGAGGAAGCTCCTGAGAATGGCAAAGAATTGGCACATGCCAATGGAATGAATGAATGAGACCCTAGCTTGCATTTGTTGACCATCATTACCTTGACATTATTGAGCTGTTTCAGAAACAATTCTGTGATTCAGTTATTTCCTTAACATTTGTTTCTTAATTGTTGGACGTCTTGACCCTTGAAGATGAGCCTGACACACTGGTGTGAAATATCAGCAAGAAACTACCAGTCTGCATAGCGCAACATTTTGGAAAACAAAGACCTCAAAGTAATAGCTACTGGTAGAAGATTTTTTTTTTTAAATTCCGGGGTAAGTAGTCTGTTTGTTTTGGTGGATTGGTGGTGCTTTCAGCTGCTAATATTATACAGAGGTGCTGATAAGCCCTTAGCCCGACCAGGAAGGAAACAAGCTACATTCCCCACATTTTATGGAACTTGTAGGTTCATTACCACATTCACAAGAGTCCACCACCTGTCCCTGCCCTAGCCAAATCAATCCATTCCTCTGCCCATCACACTTTTGACAGGCACAGCTTGTTTCCTTCCTGATCGGGCTAAGGACTTATCAGCACCCTGGTACAGTGTCAAATTACAGGGTCATTAATGAATAATGATTTTTAGTGCATAAGTTTGTGTATTCTCGGGGACTATTACAAAGATTTGTATAGGTCAGGTTGCATTTTATTCCGAAAGGCCAAAGGAGAAAAATCCCACCGAGGCACAAATAAAGCTTTCATAATGTGAAACTGTTGGTACAAAATGAATTATTCATGTTGCATGTTTTGTTGGAGCTGAATACAAATTAAGAACGCTTGGTGTGCATGTGGACATGGAAACCTTCATTTCATTTTCACAATAATTACAACCAACAAAATGCAATCTTCATGTTTGCAATGTGCATCAATGATAATTAAACACTTTATTATCCAACTAATGGAGAAGGCACTGCCTTCCTATACAGTGAACTACACACACGCACACGCACATGCACACACACACGCGCATGCGCACGCACACACGCACACGCAATGGGTCAGAATATGCTGCCATAACACTGACCTTGTCCATGCCAATGGACATGATAGAATCAATCTTGGCTTTTTTAGCCAAGCACTGTACAAGGCTGATGGATCCTCTGTGATTCGAAACATGTTGGAGCACTTTTAAATATTTTATAATTTTAATTGTATCTGTGTATTATATATTGTGCATTAGTTGGATAATAAAGTGTTTAATCAACAAAATGCACTTTATGTAGGGAGAAACTCCCAATAGTCTGTAACAGGTCTGCTACATGTTTCTGCTGTCTTGGACCATTATCAAGGAGCTTCAAGCTGAAATATATTATAGACTAACTATAGACAATTAGGGGTTTCTTCCTAAATAAAGTGTGTTTTGATGGTTTTAATTTATTTTATCTAATATAGCAAAACATGGTAATATGCCATACTGTAAAATACTGTTTAGTAGCTTATCTAAGTAGTGTAGAGCCTCGATTTAGCTGAGTAATAAGGGGGAGGGTTGTTTATTAAATCTAAATGTCTGTTGCTTGCATCAGTCAGGGCCAGACTAAGAGGTGGACCAGCTGAATAGCTGCCTGGGATGCCAACAATTAAGGGTGTTAAGACGTTGCTGGAATGATAGCAAATATGGTGCTACAGAAAACAGGTTTTATGTGCGGAGTAGGATTTAAGTGTGTCGCCTGTGTGTTCATATAGCTAGGAGTTGTACAGGGAGAGTGGAGTGTTCACAGCTATAATTAGCTGATGGTGCTCAGATCATATTTTGTGCATAAGTTTCAGTAAATGTGACAGACAGGCATGGTGTGCCAATAATGCATCGTTATATTTTCCTCATGTGAAGAACAAGAGGAAACTTTTATCTTAGTTTTATTTATTTATTTTCATACATATTGTTGCATACGCAACACTGGACTTCTCCAATTATGTATTACAAAATTACAATACGTGTACATAGTTTCAAACTGTGACAGTTATAGTTATCCGCATGAGGCAATAATAACAGTAATTACAATATACGTTCCAAACCAATACTATATTAAAATACGTGAAAATTGCTGTGTGAAAGTTGTTTAAAATAGCTAATGAAATTATTTCAATTTCAAATTCAATTTCAAACAAACTAGTCATGCATGTGACCATGGATGCGTCAAACATAACACAACCCAATATACAATACACTGTCATTGAAATTATTAACACAATACAATTCCATTTAGTTAAGTTTAATAGAAAAATTTATGTAACAACCAATCGCCAATTGTCCCATATCATATCTATGACCCCAATTTTTTTAACTGTCAAAATGAGCCTAGATTTTTTTCCTGATTATTGTAGTGTGAAAAACTCGAATTAACTCCGGCTATAGACAACTACTAACAGTGTCTCTACACTAGTATAGCCTGCAAATATTCTTCAAGCATGTAAAACGAGTTATTCAAAAGGCTGGACTTCACTTCCTTTTTGAATTGATTAAATTTATCTAGCTTTTTAATTCTCAAGGGCAAGTGTTTATACAATCTAACACCCATGTGTAGCACACTTTTTTGAAGTAAAGATGTATTACGAGTTGCTAACTTCTTTATCCTTTAACTGGCCTGGGGGGGGGGGGGGGGGGGGGGAACGGAAAAGATTTATTTACGGGAAAAAAAAAAGTCCACGTAAGCGTTCTTTGTTTAAAGATGGGGGGAGTACAAAAAGACCGGAAAA